>Ga0308156_1000083_pt1 | contig 298241 bp, 281 predicted proteins | sample PhyAR2_FD_201041 | JGI IMG/M metagenome (GOLD analysis project Ga0308156, IMG submission 201041) | Phyllosphere microbial communities from UC Gill Tract Community Farm, Albany, California, United States - DLSL A.R2 | ecosystem: Host-associated > Plants > Phyllosphere > Unclassified | place...
ATGTTAAATAACACACCATGCCAGCTTAGTGTTAACACGGAATAGAGCGCTATCAAGGCTAAAATTATATACAAAATTGGTTTGTAGCCGGTAAATGATCTGACGGAAGCCGGATCTTTTTCGAACAACAACACAAAATCCGTAGATTTTTTATGAAGGTCTTCTTTGCTTATCGTTTGTGCTTTATCAGAATAGATGGAATACTGGCCTCCCGATTTTTTTACCAAAGAAAAATTATTGTCAACAATGGCAATAAATTCTTCCGGAAGCTCATCCCAATATTCTTTATTCAGCTCATAGGCGTCATTCCTGACCCCCATAAAATTCAGCGTGTCGCTAAATGCCAGCGCTGACGGATAATTCGGATGGGAATTGAACTGAAAATAGAATTCTTTTCTGTCAGTTTTAAAATAATGTATTAATTTATCTAAATTCATATCTCGTCGGAACTTTTGTTTATATCAGTTGATTATGTGTTATGGTAAGTAATTTGATCTAATTTTTTAATATTGATTTAAAACATTTTCAAACTGCGGATCATTTGCTCCGGGAGCATCGATATTAGATAATTCACCATTGGAATTGATGATAATATGACGGGGAATTGTACCAAGGTTTATTTCTTTAATGAATTTTGCAGAGTCTTCATTCAACAAAAGATAAGTGTCGGCATAATTTTGTAAAATTTTAGAATTAGCTCTCATCCACTGATTTTCATTTTTATCCGTTGATATATATATAAATTTAATCTTCGTGTATTTTTTCGAAGCTATCATTGACTTTGGCATTTCCAGCCTGCAAGGAGCACACCAGCTCGCCCAAAAATCGATATAAACTGTATTTCCTTTATACTTGGCTACAAGCTCCTGTAAGGTAAATTTGTTACCTTCAGAATCTTTTAATAAAGTATCTTCATTCGTTGTGACAGAATTTTGTTCTGAGTTTTTAAAGACAATTTGTTCTGCTCTTCTGACAAAATTCTCATTTTGCGAAAAGCTTTTAAAATCAATATAAAATCTGTTCAACAAATCTTTATTTCTTCCTGCACGCAGCAATTGAAGGATAAGGATATCTCTATTTTTACCGGAAAAATCAGTTTTTATTGCTTTAAATAAACCTTCTGCAAACTTTGCTCTGTCATTTCTTTCAGAAGCAGGCACTACGGTTTTATGATAATCAATAATGATTTCAAAAAGAAGGGAAAGTGTCTCAGCCTGTATTTTTTCTGTCTTAAAGAAGTTTAAAATCTCGCTATACTTTTCTCCCAAAAGATGGCTGTTGCCAAGAGCTTTGATATCCCAGTAGTCTAGTCGTAATTTTGTGAATCTGTATTGATTTAAAAATGTATTGGTGTAAATCCTATCAAGGGTATTTTTTTCTTCATATTGATTTATAAAATCCGCTCTTACCTGATAAAGCTTGTCATTAAGCTCCAGCACCTTTGTTAAATCCTTTTGTTTAGTTGCTATGCCTTTATCTGCAATAATTCTATCAAATGGCTTTTGTGTTTTTACATAGGCGTAATACTCGTTATAGAGATTTAGTCCGCCAAGGTTTTCTTTTTGTGAGAGTGGTTTAAAGATAAATTTACCGTTCAGATATGATATTTCTATATGGTCTCCTTTTTGAAGATAGACTCCTGAATCATTCATTAAATCCTTCGCTACGTGAATGTAAGAAAGCCCATCATTAACTGGAACTTTTATAGTGTGACCATCCTCAAGCTTATCTAAAAGTTCCGATTCTAAGAACTCATTGCTGATTCTCAATCCCAGATAGTCTCCTTTATTCAAATTGATTTTTATAAAAGCACTGTCTTTTTTTAATTTATTGTCATTTTCTACAGTAGACTTTATATCATTATTTTTTGAGCTGCATGAAATAAAAGAGAAGATAAGAGATAAAATAAGCAGATGTTTCATAAATAGATTGTTATAAAATTGTGGACTGAAAAATAATTAAAATTCAGTCCACAAAAAATTTTTTAATATAAATCCTGTAATCTTTCGTACTTCTTACAAGAATCACAACAATAAGTAACGCTGTTGGCACCGTACTGGTTTATTTCACCATTTTGTAGGTTACTGCTTAAGTAAGCCTGACCCTGCTGTGCTTGGCTCATTGTCATTCCGCCTGTATATGGAATTAATCCTGCAGAACCATCAGAATAGTGGGCAACAAGAGCACAAGTTCCTGCTCCTGCAACATTTTTCATTTCATGTCTCGAAAGTTTTCTTAAATTTTTCATTGTTTAGTAATTAAAATTAAAAAATAAATTTTGTCATATAATCCCTGACATGGGTGTTTTGCTGATCAGCCTGTTATCTTTATTCCTTTTGTACTGTACACATACAAAAAATAAAGATCTCTTTTTTGTTGTTGCAAAGTTGAAGTGGTGTAACAGAAATTGCAAATTAGGCTCCTCGAAATTGATCAATTTCGGATCGGTAGAATGCTGTTTTGGTAAAAATCCTGCTATCTAAAAGTTTTTTAAAGTATTTAATTGATAAAATTTGAAAAGATGTATTTTTGCAGTTCATAATTCACAATGGTTAGATTTTATTATATCTTTTTAATTTTTAGCTTTCAGAGCTTCTTTTCGCAGAGTATAAATCATTTTCATATCCCGGACTCCTTAAAGACAAAAAACTATGAGCAGCTAAAAAAATCATATGATAAAGTTTTCAGAATAGATAATGACAAGGCTGAGCTGTATGCAAACGTCATTTTATTAAAAAGTAAGCAGGAAAATAATAAGCCTTATATATATGAAGGATATTATAAAATTGCCCACACCAAAGGCCTTAAATCTGAGAACGGGCATGTTTTTGCTGATTCTTTGATACACCTCACCAAAGATCTCAATGACAAAGATTACCCGGCAAAAGCATACATTATTAAAGGGATTCTGTACAACTACGAATGGGAATATGCAAAAGCTTTAGATCAGTATATTCTCGCTCAGAAACTTTCTAAGAATAAAAACAACGATCAGTTTTATTATCTGAAGAAATTAATAGGGATTTTAAAAACGGCTACTGAAGAGAACGAAGAAGCTTTGCCTCTTTTCCATGAGTACTATATTTATCAGAAAAACAAACTTCAATCTGGGGACAAGGATGTTAAAAGCTACATAGGATCCATATTCTCTTTGGCGAACTGCTATAATAAAAACAAAGAATACAAGAAAGCATTATCCTACATTAATCTTGGAATTGCTGAGTGCAGACGCTTCAATGATTATACACACTATCCGTATTTTATCTCAGGAACCGGTATTGCTAATTATTATCTGAAAAATTATTCAAAGGCTGAAGAAAATCATCTTAAAGCTGAAAAAAGCTTTAGCAAGAACAATGATTACGGAAATCTTGCTATCACCTATTATTTTCTTGGTAAAATAAATTATGATATAAAAAAGGAAGAAAAAGCAGTAAAATATTTTATAAAAGCAGATTCAGTACTTGCATTTTCAAAAGAGTTTTATCCTATCACAAGAGATGGATATGAGATATTAATTGATTATTATAAAAAAACTGGTGACAAGGAAAACCAGCTCAAATATATTGACAAACTTTTTTTCGCAGATGATTTCATCAACAAAAGCAAACAATATCTATCAAAAGAAATCTATAAAAAGTACGATACTCCTATTCTTTTAGAACAAAAGGAAGAGCTCATCAACGATCTCAACAATAAAACCTCCGCCCTCTACATAGGATTACTTTTCGGTATATTCATCATTTTTATCTTACTATTTTTATTCTTCAAAAACAGAAATAAGATCAAAGCCTATCAAAAGCAGGCTGAAATTTTACTGGCAAAACCAAAGGGTCATTATTCTGAGGAAATGAAAACCGAAGAGTTGGCTATACTGCATACGATGAAACCTGAAGAAGAAAAAGTGAAAAATGGAATTCCTGCCGGTATACTGCAGGATATACAGACAAAACTTGATGAATTCGAAATACGAAAAGGATTCTTAAAAAAGAACATTACAGTAGAAAGTCTGGCCAAAGAGCTTGAAACCAATCGCGACTATCTTTCTAAATCGGTGAACGAACTGAAAGGTAAAAATTTCTCCCAATATCTGAATGAATTACGCATCCATTATATCATACCGGAATTACAGGCCAATGAGCGACTGAGAAAGTATACTATTTCGGCAATAGCTGAAGAAATAGGCTTCAATACTTCAGAATCTTTTTCAAATGCATTTAAAAAAATTACCGGTACCCTTCCCTCTTATTATATCAAAATCATAAATGAAAAGAAGAATACAAATACCTGACTATCAATCTAAACAATTTAAAAAGAATACGATATTTATCAATTTCGACAATGAAATTTATGATAATTTCAAAAATTAGAAGTTTATTTGCGGCGCAATTAAAATCTTATAAAACAATGAACAAACAACAAGAAATCGGAAAAAAGCTTTCTCTCAAGAAGATACAGATTACCAGATTAAATGTCATCAGAGGAGGCGATAATGGTGATGTTGATACAAAAACAAATGGCGATACTACCGCGACCAGCAACAAATGCCCTACAAAAAACATCTCACAACTACCACCTGTCGTCATTTTAGATGGTGATAACGGAAGCAGCGGAAGCGATGGCGCAACTAAAACACGTCCCAAATAATTTGAAATGAATATCATTATTGATTAAATGAAAAGAAAAAAAAGATTTTTAAGCTTTTTATTTTTACTGGCTTTATCATTTTGTTTTTCGCAAAAGCTGTATTTTAAGAAAATAGAACTCGAAAATCCAGCATTTGAAAGCAAGCTCCTGTTACTCAACAAGGAGCTTATTGCACATTATAAGGAATCAGATTCGCTTAAATATTTCGACAATTACGTGAGATTTCTCATTGTTGACAAAAAGTATGATGAAGCTTTAAAAATAATCAAACAAATCCGTAACATTTATAAAAAATCATATCCCGAATATTCATTAATCGCAGGAATTCAATTTGAAATGTATGCTTTAGCTAAAAAAGCGCAAACTACAAAAGAGGATTTCACATCTAAATATACCCAAATATTTGAAAAAAAATACACTGAACTTCCACTTATATCAAAAATGTTTGTTCCAGATTCTTTTAAATATAAAGACGGATTTAATAAAAATGAAGTCGAGAGAATTTTAAAAGAAGGTATTGTTGACGACAGCATATCGATTAAAGATGCCATGATGCTGAGCCGGCATTATAATTACTATAAACTTGTGGAAGAAACCTTTCCCATTGCTTTACCGTTATTGAAAAAACTGGAAAATAATGATTTTACTATTGCAGATAGTATTGTTATAAAAACAAAAAAAGGCAATGAAATCAGCCTTCATTATGTAAGATCGAAAAAAATAGAACAGCCACTTCCGAGTATTCTACAGTTTACGACATATTTGCGTAAAACACAATATCACCTGAATACGGCAAAAATAAATGCCGAAAGAGGCTACAATATTGTTATCGCTTATAGCAGGGGAATATATTTAAGCAGCAGTCAGCTATCTCCCTTTGAGTTTGAAATTGAAGATGTAAACGAGGTAATAGACTGGATCGTAAAGCAATCCTGGAGCAATGGCAAAGTAGGTATGATCGGGGGAAGTTATGACGGATTCAGCCAATGGGCAGCGTCCAAAAATCTACATCCTTCTCTTAAAACAATCATTCCTTCCGCGTCTGTAGGCTTTGGAATTGATTTTCCGATGTACAACAATTGTTTCAGCCCTTACATGCTAAGATGGCTGGCCTTTGCCAAAAAAAATACAGATAGTGATACCTTTAATGATGAAAAAAAGTGGATTTCAATATACAATACATACTATAAAAGCGGAGTAGCATTTAATAAACTGGACAGCATATATGGCCAGAAAAATTCTGTTTTTCAGAAATGGCTGAAACATCCGTCTTTTGATAAATATTGGCAATCTAAAATTCCTCATAAAAGAGATTATTCTAAAATTAACATTCCTGTTCTTACATTTACGGGATATTATGATGCAGACCAAAGAGGTGCCCTGTATTATTATAATGAACATCTAAAACATAATAAAAAAGCCAACCATTACCTTGTAATAGGACCCTACAGCCACAGCGGGGTAGTCTCTGGCGTAGACGAAGAATACAAAGGGTACAAAATAGACTCAGTAGCCAACATTAATATAGAAAACATCTCTTATCAGTGGTTTGATTTTATTTTAAAGGGAAAGAAAAAACCTGAGTTTTTGAAAAATAAAGTAAACTATCAGATCATGGGTTCCAATCAGTGGAAAAGCGCCGAAAATATTGATAAGATCAGTAATCAAAGACTGAAATTATTTTTAAATGAGTCAAAATTACAAACCGTTAAACCCAAGAAAAATTATATTTTACAAAAAATAGATTTTTCAAAAAGAGAAGATACACTGACAAATTTTGACAGTGAAAAAGTACTCGACAGCATTATTTTTGCCGGCGACTTGAAAGATAAGTTTGTTTTTGAAAGTGAGATCTTTAATACTCCGTTTGAAATAAACGGAAGCTTTACCGGAACTTTAAAAGCTGCCATCAACAAAAAAGATATGGATATTACCATGACGATGTATGAAAAGCTCTCCAATGGCCAATACTTTAAACTTTCACACGAATATTTTGCCAGGGCAAGCTATGCAAAGGACAATACCAGAAGAAAATTATTGAAACCTGATACCATAGAGAAAATTCCTGTTCATAATACATTTTTTACCAGTCGGAAAATAAATAGAGGAAGTAAACTCATTGTCATCTTGGGAGTAAGAAAAAACCCTGATGTACAAATCAACTATGGTACCGGGAAAGACGTTAGTGAAGAGACGATAAAAGATGCAAAAAAACCACTCGAAGTAAAATGGTACAATGACAGTTATATAGAAATACCTGTTTTTAAAGAAAAATAATAATGTCTCAGTTTCCCTATATTTTTTTTAATGAGTTTGTATTTCGTAGTCCCACTTTTTCACATCAAAATTTTGTACGAAAACTAACCGGTCCTCACTTATCGGATCAGGATTTTAATAACGTCTGCAGTGATTCTGCTTTTCAGGAAGCAATACATCTTGCCTCTCCCGATCTTTATAACGAGCTGACACAATATCTCTGCGCATCCCGAAAGGTTCATTCCAATCAAAGGTTCAGGAATTCTATTATAAAATATTACAGCAGGATGAGTTCCAGATGTACTCCATTTGGGTTATTTGCTGCTGTCGGAATAGGTAAATTCACCACTGACCAATATCAGCCTTCCTTGCAAAATACAATAATAAGAGATACGAAGCTTGATATGCTTTTTTTAGCCTCGCTAGCCAAAACTTTAGAAAGCAACAAAAAGATCAAAGAAAAACTTTTATATTTTCCAAATAACAGTATTTATAAAGTCGGAAAGAGAATAAGATATGTAGAATACAATTTTGTCAATAATAAAAGAGAATACATCATCTCCTCCGCCGAACTCACCGGAGAATTATCGGCAATAATACATTTTTCCAAAAATGGAAGAACAATTAAAGAGATATCGGATTTCCTGATGGAGCCAGAAATATCATACGACGAAGCCAGGCAATTCGTTGATGAGCTGATCGAAAACCAGGTTTTGGTCAGCATACTGGAACCCAATGTTTCCGGAAAAGATTATCTTGACAGCATTATTTCTATACTAAAATCAGTAGAAGCAAAAGAAGAACTTCATATACTTCTGGAAATAAAGAATAAACTTAATGATGTTGACCAAAACACAGGAAATACCAAGCAAACCTATGAAGTCATTGAGAATTTAATTAAAACCTTAGTCAAAGATTATGACAAGAAGTATCTTTTCCAGACGGATTCTTATCTTGACGGTGATTTTTCTCTGCAAGAAAACCATCAAAAGGATATCGAAAGAGGAATACGTTTTTTAAATAAGATCACAGCAAAAAATCGTGAGATTTACTTAGATATTTTCAAAAAACAATTTTCAGAGCGGTTTGGCACCCGTGAGATGCCCCTCTCATATATCATGGATACCGAAATAGGCATCGGTTACGGACCGCAAACATCACAAGGTATCCATGAGTATTTAGATGATATTAATATATTTTCAAAAAAGAAAAAAGATCAGAATTTCCATTGCATTTTAAGTCCATTTCAAATGCTACTTAATGAGAAGGTACAAGATGCGATGCGAAACAATCATTTTACAATAAATATTTCAGACCAAGATCTTGATGAATTGAATGACAACTGGCACGATCTACCACCAACGATATCAGTAATGGCAGAATATCTTTCCATCGAAAATTGCCGGAAGTTATTTATAAGCAGCTGTGGAGGAAGTAGTGCTACTCAGCTTTTAGGACGATTTTGTTCAGAAAAATCAAAAGTGCATCATTTTACAAAAGAAATTGCCGATAAAGAAGAAGAATTACAAAACAACCATCTTGTAGCGGAAATCATTCATTTACCCGAATCAAGGGTTGGGAATGTAATCCGGAGGCCCCATTTGCGAAATTACGAAATACCTTATCTGGCTCAATCTGTTTTACCCGAATCACAACAAATCCCAATAGAAGACTTATTGGTTTCAGTAAAAGATGATAAGGTTATTTTGCGATCCAAAAAGCTTAATAGAGAGGTAATGCCTTATCTAAGTAATGCCCATAATTATGAGAACAACACACTGCCGCTTTATAACTTCATTTGTGATTTGCAAGCCCAAGGATGCAGGAAGGCATTGTATTTTGACTGGGGAGGATTAAATACTTTATATAAATTCTTACCCAGAGTTGAATACGAAAATATAATCGTATCAAAAGCTAAATGGAAGATCACACATAAAGATAGTCATCCAATGGAACACCTGATGGATAATGCCGGTAAATTATTAGCAGAATTCGGATCCTGGAGAAGTTCACACCAAATTCCTCAGTGGGTGCAATGGGTGAAATCTGATCATATTTTACCATTCAACCTTGAAAATTATGATATGGTAAAGCTTTTCTTAACCACTGTCAAAAGTGAAAAATCAATACAGATTGAAGAGTATTTATATGATCGGAACGATGAATTCAAGAGAGAATTTATCTTTGCGCTTCACCGAAAAAAATAAGACACCATGAATAAAAGAATATTTACCCCTGGAAGTGAATGGCTCTATTTTAAAATTTATACAGGTATAAAAACAGCAGATTTAGTCTTAATAGACGCGATAAAACCCTTAGTCGAAGATTTAATGGAGAAAAAGTTTATCCTGAAATGGTTTTTCATACGGTATCAGGATCCTAAAACTCATTTAAGGATTCGCTTAAGAGTTTCTGAATCAAAATATTATACAGAAATACTTAACCAAATCAATATTTTATTACAGCCATTTACGGACAGTGGAGAAATATCAAATTTGGTGATCGATTCTTATCAAAGGGAAGTCGAAAGATATGGATACAGGACGATTGAAGAAGCAGAAACATTATTTCATATCAATAGCGAGTTTGTTTTGAATTTTCTTGATTATAATGATGAAGAAAAAATCATTACGAATATTTACTTTATAGATCAGATTCTCAATTTAATAGATCTTAATATTTTAAAAAAGTCAGAATGGATCAATGAGTTTAATACCGGATTCAAAATAGAATTTTATGCCGATAAAAATCTGAACCGGCAGTTGGATAAGAAGTACAGAATCATTAAGCAAAAGCTTTCGGGCTTTTTATGTAATGACGAATATCTTAAAGAAAGGAACGAAATTTCTGTTTATATTCAAAGGATGAAAAGTCCGCTAGCAATTATTACGGATCTACAAAAAAATATTTCTGAAGACCAAAAACGGTCTTTTTTTCAAAGCCTGTTTCACATGAATATAAACAGGCATTACATTTCTAGTCAGCGTGTATTTGAAATGATTATCTATGATTATATGGTGAGATATTACAAAACCCTGTTATTTAAAAGTTATTCAACAGAAAAGCTGATATGATCGTTCACTCACAAATTCAAATCGTTCCTGAAGCCATTCTTTTGGTTTTGAAATGAAAAAGGCTGCCATTGATATGGCAGCCCTTCATTAGAAGTTATTATAATTTATTTTGCTTTAAAATACACTCTTCTATTAGCTCTGTTTTTCCATTCAGGACATTTTGAAGCCGGGTCGCACTCAGGGTATTTAAGGTCTCTTTTACCATTACCCATAGCATCAAGCTTACCAGACTGTACTCCGTTCTGAATAAGATAGTTTTTTACGTTCGTTGCTCTTTTCTCAGATAATTTCTGGTTGTAAGCATCCGTTCCTCTTGTGTCGGTAGCTCCTACAACAGTGTAAGAACCGTCTGATGAATTGATGTAGCTTACCGCATTATTCAGGATTGGCGTATTTGAAGGTAAGATTCTGTCTGAATTAAGATCGAACTCAATTCCTTCAAGTTTTGTTTCTGTTTCAGCAACAGCTCCCTGGCCTTGCGCCTGGTCAGGACATCCGTTGTTCTCAACGCTTCCCGGAACGGTTACACACTTATCGTAAAGATCGATTACTCCGTCTAAATCAACATCTAAGGCTACACCAGATCCGTCAACTCTTGCTCCTGCAGGAGTATCAAGCTGTCTGTCCCAATCGTCGCAAACGCCGTCATTATCAGCATCTCCGTTTTTACAAACTACAAGATCCGTGATTTTTGATTCTAATACATTTATCTTGTAATAAGCTTCCTGTAAAGGATCATGCCACATCAAATGAGATTCATGTTTTCCTAAGTTTACAGTAAGACCTAAAGTAGTATTGATGAAGTTATCGGAACTCTTATTGTTTCTCCTGTTGATGACACTATTGTTATTACCTCCACCATCAAAGGTATCATCGGTAGTTACCACATACATTACTCTTCCTTCAAGATCTAATCGGTTGCTGATCTTATATTTTAAACCGGCTCCCGCCTGACCGAATAAAGATCCGAACTTAAATGGTTTAACCTCCTTGGTCATTCTTTGCCCGGTTTCATCTTTAAGATAAGCTCTGTATGCTAAAGTACCGATACCTGCATATCCGTGTAACGCCCATCTGAATGGCGACTTATTGTCAACTCTTCTTAGTAAGTTTGAGAAATTGATATCTCCTAAAATAGAGATCGCATCGTATTGTGTTCTTGCTCCGTATTGCATATTAGCCGAAGCATTTGCAGGTGCCGCATCTTTTGTATTGAAATATCCCTGTCTTGTTTCACCACGGTCGTATTGTAATTTTAAACCGAATGCATGAGTAATTGCTTTATCAACACTTACATAAGCTGAATAACCAAACAGATCTTTTCCAGCATTTTTACTGGTTTTAATAGAAATAAGATCCGCGCTCTGCATTAAAGGAACACCAGCACCGAATGAAATTGACCAGTCATTGAATCTTTTTGAAGAATTTGTGAATGGCTGTACATCGGCAGATCCTGAAGAAAAGGTATTAGGATATTGCGTATTGTTCATCACCTGAAGCGAATCCTGGGCAAAAAGGCATGTGGGTAATGCGATTGCCAACGATAAGATTGATAGTTTTGATTTCATATTCTTTTTTTTAATGTTTCTTTAAGAGAAGCTGTTAATTATTTTTCAAAAAAGATTTGATTTTAATGTTTCAGCTTGTGCTCATCATTATTCAATTATTATACCATTCATCGGTTTAAGGGCCATTTATAAGGGGTAAGTAAGCTGTTGAAAGGTCGGAAATTTTAAAAGTATGGTACCTAAATTGGTTTGCATATCAGTGATTTATACAAATATTATGCAATACATATTAATTTTTTCGACATTTAAATCTAAATGCTTTTTAAGCTTAAAATTAAACTACCAAAGACGATTATTACAGTATTTGATTCTCTAAAGTAAAAACAAAAGTTTAAAAAATACTTTTCTAAGGATTAGGTAAACAGTAAATCACTTTAACAATTATTGAACGGTCTAATATTAATTTCTGTTAAAATTAAAGTTCATGATTATTTAATCTGCATAATAAATGTTTATGATTTCAAAAATGAATGAATTGATTATAAATATGCCATTACTCAATATCCCTCACATATATGCATTGAATAGGTTTGCGAGAAATTGAAGTGGATTTTTTTTTTTACATTTGCTCAGAGGAAATATAAAAATTGTTTTTTCGTTTGTATTTACAGACCATCAAATTTAAAAAAGCATTAAAATCGCCTTATGAGAAAAATAATTCTACTATTTACATGTTTGTTAGGGATCTCGGCCTTCTCACAAATTAAAGTGCTGAAAAATGAAAGTGTAGTGGAAATCGGTAAAGATAATTCCGTAGGTTTATATAAAAAGGACGACAAATTTACCATCAATTACCAGGACCTTAATACCGCTAATCTCAATACATTCCGGTCTTTCTCATTCCAGAATCTTAATAAAGATGTATCGGGGTTGTATGAGCTGATCATAAACGGCTTTGTAGACCTGCCTTCCAGCAATATCATCCTTGAACTTCCCAATGACATTGTTGAACTTCATTTTGAGAGAAACTTCGGACAGCCTACGGTTCAGTTTATCCAGTACATCAACAAAAACAGAAAATATGTAGGAAAATCCCAGTTTCTCAACAAAAAGCAGGTGGATAAAATCTTCGGAAGAACAAACGGAAAGATGTCACAGTACGAAAAACCTGAAGTCACGAATAATGGTAATGCATCGTCCAAAACTTCCAATTCGGAAAGAAAAGCAAAGAAATAATCAATTATAAAAATATTAACCGGGCTCATTCAACGAATGAGCTTTTTTATTTTTATTTTTGCAAAAAGATCATTCATAATTATGTCTCTTCAAATAAACAATTTAACCAAAAAATTCGGTGAACAGATTGCACTGAACAACATCAACATCTCCATCGATAAAAACGAAATCATCGGACTTCTTGGCCCCAATGGTGCCGGAAAATCTACCTTAATGAAATCAATCGTGGGAGCCTTAAAAATTGATGAAGGAGAAATAATTTTCAATGGTAAAAACATTACCGAAGCAGAAATAGAAAGCAAAAAGAATATAGGTTTCCTGCCGGAAAACAACCCGCTTTACCTTGAGATGTTTGTAAAAGAATACCTTCATTTCGTTGCCGATATTCACAAAATCCCGGCATCCAGAGTAGATGAAGTAATAGAACTCGTAGGGATAACTCCTGAAAAATCAAAAAAGATAGGGCAACTTTCTAAAGGATATAAACAAAGAGTCGGACTTGCCCAAGCCATCATTCACAAACCGGATCTGCTGATTCTGGATGAACCCACCAACGGTCTGGATCCTAATCAGATTATTGAAATCAGAAATGTGGTGAAGGAAATCGGTCAGCAGAAAACGGTATTGCTTTCCACCCACATCATGCAGGAAGTGGAAGCACTCTGCTCACGCGTGATTCTTATTCATAAAGGAAATATTCTTCAGGATTGCCCTATCGGAGAGTTCAAAGGCAAATTCGAAAATCTTGAAAAGGCATTTGCTTTTTATACCCAGTCGGAACCCGCTGAAACGGATCTTTAATTGGCTTTAAATTTGATGCACATTTCAAACCAACCACAAACATTATCATAATGATTAAAAAGATTCTAGTGGCAGCCGTCTGTATGGCGAACATCAGCATGATCTGTGCTAACAGTACCCATGACGTAAAGCACCATGAAGGCCCTAAAGCCGAAATTACACAACAGGTTCCGAAATCAGTCATTATCAAAACGCAAAAGTTTAAAATAAGGATTGATAAACAGCCCAACGGCAATTACCTTTACCAATCTTGGCCGGCAAAAGGTAAGATCACCTCAAAACCGAGTATGATCATCAGCGACGGAGAGCTTATTCAGGACGGATCCGGCGGGAATTATTATTTTGAGTTCCACAATGAAGGATATACCTATAAAGTCTGGAGAAATTATCTTACCGACTCTCCGAAGAAAGCCCCCTATACCCTTACCGTAGAAGACCAGGACGGAAAAACAGTGGTGAATCAGGACGGAATCGTCGTAAAAAATTAATAAAAAAACTCTCATTTAAAGTGAGAGTTTTTTTATGCACCGGATTGTCTGGCAAGGTAAAAGCTGCTTTCATCAAAACTTTCTTTTGCCGCTTCATATCCGATCTGGAATATTTTTTCCAAACGGTCTTTTCTTCTTTCAAAAGTCCCGTAGGTAGAAAGTTCCTGAGAAGAAATAAACCAATCGCAATACTCGAATTTTATTTTCTCTATTCTGTATGAAAGTAAATCGTAGGATCTGGAAACAATGGATTTGATGGATTTGAGGTCATCGATTTTAATATCATGTGGCGGAGAAACAAAAACTCCGATAAGTTTATCACACTCATCCCTGATGATATCGGCCGGAAAGTTATTCAGCACGCCTCCATCGCAATACATTTCATCATTAATGATATAAGGTGTCGTGATTCCCGGTATCGAACAGGAAGCAATAATGGCATCCACTACTTTAAAATCCTGATCAAAAATCTTCTCCGTTCCGTTTACCAGTTCAGTGGCAACAATTTTCACTTCTTTATCCAGATCACTCAGCTTCATATCTCCGAAAATCGGATTGAGATAATTCCTGAAAATCACAGAAGAAACCAATCCCGGCTGATTGAAGGCGAAGTGTTTCCAATTGAAAAAATACACTGAATTAAAGAATTCCAGGATGTCTTCAGGAGATTTTCCTACGGCATACATCGAACCCACAATGGAACCTGCACTGCAACAGGACAGCACATCGATTTCAATATCTTTTTCCTTCAGAAATTTTAAAACTCCGGCGTGTGCGATCCCCTTTGTACCGCCGCCTGATAAAACAAGTCCGATTTTCTCAAAATTCATTGAATAAATGTAAGAAAATACCACAAATTAGAATGTCTGTTTTTACTAAATTTTTGTTAAATAGCAATGAACCAGGAGGTGATTTACTAAATAAATTATCATAAAAGAAGCCCGGCAGTACCGGGCTCTTGTAATTTATGATCGTCTTAGTTATTAATATATTTCTCGAAAACCTTTGAAAAATCTTTCTGGATATACTTATCAAAACTGGTGGTATTCCAGGCGAAAATATATTCATTAATCGTTCTTAATTCCTGGCTTTTTGAAACATTCTCCTGCTTTCCGGATGCGACGGTCGTGATCGCCTTCTGCAAACTGTCATTTGAAAAATTAAGCAGCGACTGGTTGTGATGCACTACCTGCTGAATGGCCAGAAGTGCTTTGTAGAGATCTTTCAGCTGATCGATCTGGCTTTTCGTCACGCTGATCATCAACGGGACATTGCCGATATTGAAGGAAATTTCAACATCCAGATCGATGGTTCCTGCCGTCTGCAAAGCAATATTTGAAAAAGGGAACTGATAATATTCGTATCTTCTCAATACTCTTTTTTTATCAAGGGCGCTCGCACCGTCAATATGAATCAATGCCCGGTTGGTGAAACAGTATTCGTCTCTTTTTGATTTGATGAGGAAGAAAATCTTTTCGTGGTCTTCCGATAAGATATAATCATCAGAATCTACTTTATCGTAATCCTGAGAAGGAATGATTTTACCGATATCTCCTAATCCTAAAGCTTCTGCAGCTAATTTTTTGAACATAATTTATTTTGATTTGTTTGTATTTTGTTAACTGAATAAAATTAAGAAAATAAGTGATAAAAAGAAAAACCGTTTATGAAAAAGAAAAACCACAGACAAAATCTGTGGTTTAAACTATCTAAAACGTCTGCCGTTTTTAAATATGAATCACTTCACCATAAGCCGCGGCGGCAGCTTCCATAATGGCTTCTGATACCGTTGGGTGCGGGTGAATTGATTTAATGATCTCGTGACCGGTAGTTTCCAGTTTTCTCGCAACAACGGCTTCTGCAACCATATCGGTAACGCCTTCACCAATCATATGACATCCTAGCCACTCGCCATATTTAGCGTCGAAAATTACTTTGATGAAACCATCAGTATTTCCATTGGCTGTAGCTTTTCCACTGGCAGAAAGAGGGAATTTTCCCACTTTGATTTCGTATCCTTTTTCCTTAGCCTGTTTTTCGGTAAGACCTACGGAAGCTACTTCTGGGTGGCAGTATGTACATCCCGGAATATTGCCGTAATCGATTTTCTCAACATGCATCCCCTTGATTTTTTCCACACAGGTAATTCCTTCAGCTGAAGCAACGTGCGCCAGAGCCTGAGTCGGAATAAGATCCCCGATCGCGTAATATCCGGGAACTGACGTTTCGTACCATTCGTTTACCAAAACTCTTCCTTTATCGGTCTGGATTCCTACTTCTTCAAGACCGATGTTCTCGATATTGGCGGCGATACCTACCGCAGACAATAATATATCAGCTTCCAGAGTGATGTTTCCTTTTGCAGTTTTTACGGTAGCTTTTACGCCTTCACCGCTGGTATCCACACTTTCTACAGATGCGTTGGTCATAATCTCGATTCCTGACTTCTTCAAAGATTTCTCTAAATGTTTAGAGATTTCTTCATCTTCTACCGGAACGATGTTCGGCATGAATTCCACTACGGTAACTTTAGTTCCCATGGTGTTGTAGAAATCGGCAAACTCTACCCCAATTGCTCCGGAACCTACAACGATCATCGATTTCGGCTGCTCAGGAAGAGATAATGCCTGTCTGTATCCTATTACTTTTTTACCATCCTGAGGAAGGTTCGGCAATTCTCTTGAACGGGCACCTGTCGCGATGATAATGTGCGTTCCTGTATATTCGGTTACTTTTCCGTCCTTATCAGTAACGGAAACTTTTTTACCTTTCTGAATTTTAGCGGTTCCTAAAATAACATCGATCTTATTCTTTTTCATTAAGAACTCGATTCCTTTGCTCATTTTGTTGGCTACCCCACGGCTCCTCTGAATAACGTTTGGAAATTCAAAACTACCTTCCACTTTATTTAAGCCGTAATCTTCCGCGTGATTAATATAATGAAAAACCTGAGCAGACTTCAGCAAAGCTTTCGTAGGAATACATCCCCAGTTCAGGCAGATCCCTCCTAAGCTTTCTTTCTCGATAATTGCGGTTTTGAAACCCAATTGTGCCGCTCTGATTGCAGTAACATATCCACCGGGACCACTTCCGATGACAATAATATCGTAATTCATTAGTTTAAAATTTTTATGCGAATTTAAGGAAAAATATTGGATGTTCCGCGTTTCTTGCGGTGTAACTGAGATCTTAGGAAAAGAGTTAATCCAACAAAAAAAGAGAACGCCTGAGCATTCTCTTTTATCTGTGTTTTTGTTTTCGAAATAAAGATATTTTTATCAATAATGAATTTATCTTGCTGCTCTGAGCAGTCTTTTTTCGTTTCTGTATCTTTCATTCAGAGCTTTAAGCTGATCGTTCTTCATTTTTTTGGTCGCCAGCGGATGATTGAGGATCATTCTCTTTTCCTCATTGTACTTCTTATCAAGTTCCCTGGCCTTATCATTATAAAGCTGGCTCTTTGAAGGGTGTGGCGGAGCAGGCGGACGTCTTTGCGAAAATGCAGTTGATGATAAACCTACTATCAAAATTGCTGATATAAAAAACTTTTTCATGACATTCTATTTTTTGAATGATCTGAATCATTCCGGTTTAAATAGGTATTTACATATTTCATACCAAAAACAAATCAGCAGCTTTTACAGATTATTCACTCTTTATAGGCTACTCTCCACACCACTCCGCTTACATCGTCAGCCACTAACAGGGATCCGTCAGCAATCTGAAGAACTCCTACAGGTCTTCCATAGACATCTCCTTTGGCTTCATTGGCGATAAATCCGGTAAGAAAAGGCTGATAAGGTGCAGAAGCTTTTCCATTGGCAAAAGGTACGAATGCTACCTGATACCCGACCAGTGAAGAACGGTTCCATGATCCGTGCTGCCCTATAAAAGCACCGTTTTTATATTTCTCAGGGAACTGATTCCCGGTATAGAAGGTGAGTCCTAAAGATGCGGTGTGGCTTCCCAGCGGAACATCAGGAACAATTGTTCTGGCTACAAGATCCGGTTTTTCACCCTTTCTTCTCGGATCTTCATTTTTCCCGAAATAAGCATACGGCCAGCCATAGAAAGCATTCTGTTTTACGCTGGTAAGATAATCGGGAACCAGCTCATCGCCAAGCTCATCTCTTTCGTTGACGACAGTCCACAATTCGCCGGTAACCGGATTCCAGCTCATGCCTACGGGATTTCTAAGACCCGCTGCGTAAACTTTCTCCCCGCTTCCGTCCGGGTTTACTTCAAGAATATTGGCCCTGCGTACCTCGTTTTCCATTCCGTTTTCTCCGACGTTACTGCCCGATCCCACGCTGATATAAATTTTAGACTGGTCTTTGTTGGCTATTAAATTCCTTGTCCAATGGTTATTGTATCCTCCGGCCGGAAGGCTTACGATCTTCTTCCCGGGGTCAGTAATTTTTGTCTGCCCTGTTTTATAGGGATAAACCCAAAGTCCATCGGTATTGGCAACGTAAAATTTATCTTTGATAATAAGCATGCCGTAAGGCTGATTGAGCTTATCCAGAAATACGGAAGACGATTCAGGAATGCCGTCTTTATTGGCATCGCGGTACAGGATGATCCTGTTGGCCGATTTTCCTCCGACCTCAGCATCACTTTTTCCGCTGATGTCATTTTTCACTTTTTCAGTTGCCGAACGTTCCGAGTTGGAAAGAACGACAAAAATATCCCCGTTTTCAGCCTGAATCATATTTCTGGGACTTTTTATATTGTCGGCAAAACGGGTGACAGTAAATCCTTCCGGTGCGACAGGAGTTTTACCTTCAGGCCAGCCGATTACATTGCTGAATTTATTTTTAGAATTTTTCTCGTCGGGAGCAGGTAACTTTAAGGTATCCGTTTCTATAACAACCACTTTTCCGGTTGTGGCACTCCCGTTTTTATTTTCTTTGCAGCTGAAAAAGATCAGTGCAAAAGCAGGTAAAAGATAATTTTTCATAGATTTTAGTGATAATGGTTGATAACAGTTTTACAAAAACCGTTCCTTAAAGACAGTATACTATTTAGCAACCGTATCGGTTTAAACACTTCATGATGAAACAGATCAGACCAAAACACCTTATTAAAGAAAACATCGCAAATACAACGATCTGCAATGTTTAATTTAAATTTCAATGTGTTTAATTTATTTTCAGGAAATAATATGTTTTTACTTTCACTGATGCCGCACAATATGCGATTTAGGCCTGTATTTTTTGTCCAGGTCTTCTATTACGGCGATGGTCGCATCAGAAATTACATAAGCCCCCGGGATCTTCCTGGCTGCTTTGTTATACAGATATACGAAATTGAACGGATCCTCAATATGTTTTACCAATTGTTTCTTATACCCTGCCTTCTCAATCATGTTGGCCATATAATATCCAGGGATATGCCCGCTTGTATTCCAGCCTTTAAACAACTTGTTCAATTTAAGCTCGGATTTCTCCAGAGGTTTAACAGAAAGTAACGAATCAATATTTTTCACCGTTTTGTAACCGTCAGCAAGAAAGCTTTCGGGATATCCGCGTTGAAATTCAAGCAAATTTTTGGCATCTTCACCCTGGTATCTTTTATCGACGAGATCTGCCGATCCTTCATTCAGAATCCTTTGCAGCATACTGACGATGACAAGATCTTCATGATCCACATCAAAATCCATTCGTGGACGCAGCACATGATGGAATTCATGTCCTCCGAGCACCCCTTCTTTATTAACATCATTAAAATAAGCCGCCATTAAAGTAAAGATCATCCATCCTTTTTCTACATGTGCATCGTTGTGTATCGGGATAATCGTGATTTTATATTCCGGTGCTTTCTGATGATCTTTTTTGGGCAGCATCTGATATGTGTACTGGTACGATAGATCAAGATATTGTTCCGGCTTTTGTTCAATGCTCTTAAGGTAAGCTTTCATCTTATCTTCATTGATCTTGTATTCGTTGATGATGTACGTCCACCAGTTGTTATACGGGTCTTTGAGCCTTTGCTGAAGTTTCGCCTCATTCTTTGGCATATAGACCGTTTCCATGATTTTCCTGTAGTTATCGATATAGACGCTGTCAACCCCCTGGTCTTTAAGATAAACCTGTATGGCTTCATTTTTCATTAAATGCTTCCATTCCGAAGGATCAACCGGTACATCTTTTCTCAATTTATCCGTAATCCTGAAATATTCCCAACATGCAGAATCGTCAAATTTCTGTGCATACACGAACTGAGAGGCCTGGAAAATGCAAATTATTAAAAGTAGCTGCTTTATCATTATTTATAATTCTGAATAACGCGGCAAATATAATTAAATAAGGAACACAAACACATTATCCGTGAATAAACCTGAAATGATTAACAGTGAATTATTCCACCTCGATATTCTGTTTCAGCGGAAGGTTTTTTGAGGAATTTCCTACAAAAATCCTGTAGGTTCCCTTTTCAACAATCCAGTTCATTTTCTCATCTAAAAACCGCAGGCCTTTCACCGGAACCTCAATGGTAACCGGCTTCGATTCTCCCGGCCTTAAATACACTTTTTTAAATCCTTTCAGTTCAATCACCGGCCTTGAAACCGAAGCCAGCAGATCTTTCACATACAGCTGTACCACTTCACTACCCGCTTTTGAACCTGTATTTTTTACATTGACCGTCACAGTCATCGTTTCATTTGACTTAAAATGTGTTTGATTTAAATGTAAATCGGAAATTTCGAAAGTCGTATAGCTCAGCCCGAAACCAAAAGGATACAGCGGCTCACCACTCAGATCATAATAATCATTTCCTCTTCCTGTCGGGTGATGATTGTACGATAATGGAAGCTGTCCTTCCTCTACCGGAAAGGTGATCGGCAATTTCCCTGATGGATTTTCAGCCCCGAAAAGAACTTTTGCGACCGCATTTCCGCCTTCTTCGCCCGGATACCAGACATCTAAAATGGCTCCGACTTTATCTTTCCAATCCGTCGTTTTTATGGCTGAACCACCAATTAAAACCACCGCGGTCGGTTTATTTAATTTGGAAATTTCATGGATAAATAATTTCTGGTTTCCCGGCAGGCTTAAAGAAGAGCGATCCTGAAATTCCCCTTCATGAATTCCGGCCGTTACGATGATGTAATCCGCAGTTTGAGCTAGCTTTAAAGCATTATTAAATTCTTTCTGCCCGTCATTGACACCGTAATTCCATATCAGCTCAATGTTTGCTTCACCACGGTTTTCATGGAATTCTACAGTAATATCGTATTGTTTTCCTTTCACAAAATCAATATCCACCATTTGGGTTGAATAGCTCAGCTTTTCCCAACGATCAATCAGTAATTTCCCATTTAAAAACAATCTGAAACCGTCATTTCCTCTTAATCCAAGCTGGTAACGTCCGGAATCCGGAGCCTGTAGTTTTCCGGTCCAACGAATGCTGTAATTATCGGGCTGCAGCTTTTCAGGATCCGGGGAATATAAAGTCCACTTAAAATTCACCTTTTCATCATGTTTTTCAAAGACAGGATTACCTTTCAGATCCGGATTGGAAAAATAATTCCCTTTTAATCCTTTCTGATTTCCGGAAGATAAAAACTCAGGAGGAACCGTTGCAAATTTCTGCAAATTCCAGTCAATTCCATTTGAATAAACGATTTCAACATTCTTATTTTTAACAAAGTTTTTTATCCCGTCAAGGATACTTACTTTTTTGTTTCCAGGCCCTGAATATCCACCCAGTCTTGCATCAACAGCGTCGGTTCCCACCACCAAAATTTTCCTGTAATTTTCAGAAACCGGAAGTGTTTTGTTGTTGTTCTGAAGAAGAACAAAAGATTCAAGAGCCGCTTTTTCGGCTAAAGGTTTATGATTAATTTTCTTTAATTCTTCAATCTCTTTATCGGAAACATAAGGATTTTCAAACAGGCCTAACTCGAATTTCGCCCGTAAAACCCGTGCCACCGCATCATCAATTCTCTGCTGTGAAATTCTACCGTCCAGAAACGGCGGCATGAAGAGCTTGTAATGTTGATATTCAGTCTGAAAAATCACATCAAGGCCTGCATTCATAGCCTGCGCAGAAGCATCGTCATAATCTTTTGCCGTAAAATGCAGGACATTGGCACCTCCGACTGCGCTGGCATCGCTGATGACAAAGCCTTTAAAATCCCATTCATTCTTCAACTTTTCGGTCAGCAGCCAGTGATTGGCCGTTGAAGGTCTTCCGTCCAACAAATTATAGGAAGTCATTACCGAGCGGCTTTTCCCGTCATGAAAGGCCTTTTCAAAAGGAACAAGATGTGTTTCCTCAAGATATCTTTTACTCCAGTGAATCGGGTACGAATCTCTTCCTCCTTCCCCTACATTCGCTAAAAAATGTTTAGGGGTCGTAATAATTCCCTGGCTTTCAAAGGAACTGACAAAATTAATTCCCATTACGGAAGTCAAAAAAGGATCTTCACCATACGTTTCTTCGGTTCTTCCCCACCTTATGTCGCTTGCCAGATTCACAACCGGTGTCAAAATCTGGCGAATTCCTCTCAGTTTTGATTCTTTGGCAATCGCACCAGACACTTCTTTCATCAGTTCAGGATTAAATGTGGCCGACAAACCGATGGCCTGAGGAAAAGCAGTCGCACCCTCCCTCATCAAACCATGCAAAGCTTCATCAAAAGGAATAATGGGAATTCCCAACCGGGATTCTTCTACAAAATATTTCTGAATCGCATTGATCTTTTTAGCTAATCTTTCTGCATTTTCACTGGCGTTATAAGTCAGCATTTGTCCTGCAGCACCGCCTCCCTGGTTTCCGGCACTTACCTGTAACCCGAAAATACCATGTGCATACTGGTCTTTGGGAACATGATCCAGATCTCCCGGAATCATAAAGCATTGCCAGAATTTTTCTTCGGGCGTCATTCTTTTGAGCAAATCCTGAATTCTCTTTTCCACAGGCTGCTTCGGATCTTTGTATAATGGTTTTTGTGCAGAAATATAAACAAAACACAATAATGAAATCCCAATTAATTTTAATCTCATCTTTATTCTTGTGTGAGTTGGATTACGGTTGAATATTTTAGCTGAATTCTTTCTGTTGGCAAATCGACTTTAATTGTATTTCCGGATTTGTTCCATTTGATTTTATTCGATAATCCTAAAATTCTGAGTGATTTTGGTTTAAAATGATCCGGAAGTGTAAAACTTAACGTTGATGGAGCTGTATAATCTGTTTTTTCATCCAAGTGAAAAATATTCAGTATTTTCCCGTCTTTGCTTTGGGTATAATAGAAATTTCCGTCGTGGTACGGTGCAATACTTCTTGTCGCAAAAACGGCCGACTGATTCTGATCCATCCAACCGGAAATCGCTTTTAACCTTTCATAAACAACCGGATCATAGTCTCCGTTGGGTCCCGGAGCGATATTCATCAGGTAGTTCCCTCCTCTTGAAATGATTTTCACCAATGTTTCAATAATTTTCTGGGAAGATTTATAATGGTCATTCGGTATATAAGAAAACGAGTCTCCCATCGTGATGCAACTCTCCCAAGGAATCGAAAGGGCTTTTTCAGGAACAGCTTGTTCAGGAGTGACATAATTCTCCCATTTTCCGGGAACGGTACGGTCTACAATGATGATTCCCGGCTGATTTTTCCGGGTCATATTCCCGATCTTATCCATATCGATGTCCTGTTCGACTTTAATGGTCCTTTGCCATTCCACATTCGGATCGATGGTATGAAATGGGCGTACCCAGCCGCCATCCAGCCAGAGAATATCTATTTTTCCGTAGTTTGAAGTGATTTCATTTAACTGATTAAAAGTAAAATTCTTAAAGCTGTTCCACTTTTCAGGATATTTTTTAGGATCATAATTTACGTTACGGTCTTTAGGCGGAAAATACGGCCACCAGTAATCTTCCGAATGCCAGTCGGGTTTTGAGAAATAGGCTCCAATCTTAAATCCCTCTTTCCTGAAGGTATTAAAAATTTCCTTTGTGACATCCGCTTTGGGATTTTTGGAGAAAGGAGTTTTGGGAGAAGTAATTTTATAATCAGACTGTTGTGTATCGAACATCGCAAAACCATCGTGATGTTTTGTGGTAAAAACCACGTATTTCATTCCTGCCTTTTTTACAGCGTCTGCCCATTTTTGAGGATTAAACTGGACCGGATTAAAAGTCGTCTGAAGGTTTTCATAATTTTTCACATATTCGTAGTACGATTTTCCGTGTTCCGGCTTTCTTTGGGTCCATGATTCATCTTCCGGACAAAGGCTCCAGCTTTCCACGATTCCCCACTGGCTGTAGGTTCCCCAATGCATAAATAAACCGAATTTCAGGTCCTGCCAATTTTCAAGATTTTGGATAACCATTGGATCCGTAGGTTTCTGATAGCCATCTGAAACATTATGTGCCTGGGAAAAAAAAGCAGATGAAATAAGCAGTACTGACAGGAATATGGTTTTCGTTTTGGGGTTGATGAGCATGAAGTTTAGTTTTGGCTAATTTAATCATCCTTTGATGAATCCGCAAGAAATTGATTTTTCAGCCATTTCAAAATATTAAGTGCACTTATTCCTGCTGCATTTAGGATGACAGGAACTAAGATATGGTGAAATTACTTACTTCCCATCATTTATGAAAGCTATGACAAGATCTGACCGCTTTTGACATGATTTGACCGGTTTCGGAGGTACTTTCTTCGGGTCTTCTTCGGATCACCTTCGGGTCGGCTTCGGAAAAACGGTACTTTTTCCGAAGAGCTTCCGAAGAACTCCCAAAGGACGGTCGAATAATCCGGGTCTTTTTTGAAAATTTTTCTGCGCTTTTTCCGTGTTCTGTTTTTTACTCAATTTTCATTTATTAGAAATTATTTTTTATTAAAATTCATATGGATAAGAATAAAAATAACCAGCTTTTAATTAGACGTAAATATTATTCAAAATTGCTTTGTTTCAGCATTTTTATGTTATTGTTAATTCTTTGTAATCTGTAATTGTAATTATCTGTTTTTCTCTAAATTCGCTTCGGATTTGAAGAATACAATTCAACCTTAGAAGCAAAAACTGCATCTTTCATTATAACACGACACCATTTGTGGTCTTTGAGAATTAGTTTTGCCAAATAGGTTTAATAGTGAATTCCAAAATCTAAAAATTAATAAAAACAAAACCATGATGCTGTTAAAAAATATACCACGGTAACGACCTGGGTAAATGGGGCTACCAGTTCACAGATTAGTCAGAGTACAAACTATCTGGCAGCTCAACTTTACAAAAACACAGTAGTGGATGAAGACGGCAACCAGACGATTGAATTCAAGAATGGAGAGGGACAGGTATTGTTGGTCAGAAAAATGCTGAGTGCCACGGAGAAAGCAGATACCTATTATGTGTACAATGAGTACAATCAGCTAGCTTTTGTGATTCCTCCCAAAGGAGCTGTTGCCACTGATCCCAATACGGTGCTGTTGGATCTTTGTTATCAATACCGCTACGACGGCAGAAACCGCCTGGTCGAGAAGAAGCTTCCAGGTAAAGGCTGGGAATATATGGTGTATGACAAACAGGACCGGCTGGTTCTTACGCGTGATGCTGTATTGGAAGCCCAGGGCAAATGGCTCTTCACGAAATACGATCAGTTTTCAAGACCAATTTATACCGGTATTTTAGACAGTCCACCGGGCAGGTCACAGCAGGTGGCCGCTGTGGAAGGACTAGGCTCCAATAATGAGACCAGGACCGCAGCACCCAACTTCAACAATACCGGAATGGATGTGTATTATACGACCAATTCGGCTTATCCTCAGTATAATTATGTTTTATTGTCGGTCAATTATTATGACACCTATCCATCTTACAGCTTTAATCCCGCTTTCCCGACAACCATTTTGGGGCAAACACTTCTTACCGATACTCCAACCACAGAAGGATTAAGCACCAAAAGCCTTCCGGTGATGAGCCTGGTGAAAAATATTGAGGATGATAACTGGACGAAGAACTACACCTATTACGACAAAAAGGGAAGAAGCGTCGGAAGTTACTCCATCAATCATTTGGGAGGACGGACAAAAGTGGAATCTAAGCTTGATTTTGCAGGAGTGGTTCAGCAGAGCATTACCCGACACAAAAGATTGGATAGCGATACCGATAAAGTCATTACTGAAAAATTCATCTATGATCAGCAGAACAGGCTTTTGAGCCATACCCATCAGGTGGACAACAATCCCGTGGAATATTTAGCTCAGAACAGCTACAATGAGCTTTCACAGCTTTCCGGAAAAAAAGTCGGGGGTATATCACCTTCTACTCCGCTTCAGGATATCAGCTATAGTTACAATATCCGGGGATGGATGACCCAGATCAATGATCCTAATAATCTTAATGGTAAACTGTTTGGCTATAAGATCAATTACAATCAGGTAGAAGGTCTGGAAACCCCCGATGCCTTAACGGCATCTCTTCAGGTAAAGCCTAAATATAATGGTAATATCGCCGAAGTTTCCTGGAAGACTCTCACAGAAGAAAATGAGCCTTTGAAAAGGTATGGATATGTTTACGATCGTTTGAACAGGCTTTCAGCAGGTTTTTACCAAAGAAGCGGACAGGAGAATTCCCTGGAATATTTTGAAAAAGCAGAATATGATCTCAATGGAAACATTACCAGACTGAAAAGATCGGAAGGCCTTGTAGCCGGAAGTACCACAGCCATGATGATCGACAACCTTAAATATGATTATACCGGAAACAGGCTGACTAAAGTAACCGAAGAGCAGATCGGAAACAGTAAAGGCTATCCTTATATTGCTGTGCCCAATGAGATAAAATATGATAATGGTCTTGCTACAGGTAATGGCAATATGACTGCATTTGTGGACAAAGGCATTTCTTCTATTCAATATAATTATTTAAATTTACCTAAAAAAATTACCCAGAATACCAAGGTAACGGATTATATATACAGAGCAGACGGAACGAAGGTGAAAAAGCTTTTTGGAGATATAGAAACAAATTATCTGGATGGTTTTCAGTATAAATCTACTTACCAGGTGGAATCTTGGAACGGAGAAGGGACTTTTCACCCGGATCCTAATGAAGTTCCGGTATTGAAGTTGAGAATTATTCCGACAGCCGAAGGCTATTATGATGCTTTACTGAACAAGTATGTATACCACTACACGGATCATTTAGGCAACATCAGGTTAAGCTATACAGATACAAACAACGATGGGACTATTCAACCCAGAAGGTATAATGCGAGCAATTGTACAGGTAAATTCTGTCTGGATGACTGGAGACCAGGTGAAATAGTAGAAGTAAATAATTATTATCCGTTTGGATTATTGCATAATTATACGGCTACAAGTGGAAATGCTTATCAGTACAAGTACCAAGGGCAAGAGTTGCAAGAAACAGGCTTTTACTCGTTTAAGTGGAGAAATTATATGCCGGATATAGGACGGTTCTTTAATATTGATCCGCTTTCAGAGAAATACCCAACTTGGGCTCCATATGTTTTTAGCGGAAACAGGGTTATTGATGCTAGAGAATTAGAAGGCCTCGAGCCTCATGTATTATTTAATACACGTGAAAATGCTGCCGCAAATTTTGGACAACAATATAATGGAAGATCTATTTTGCAAAAACGCGAATATGCTGCAATTATTTATGTTAAGGTTGTAGAAGGTAAAAAATACTATGCATATAATAGACCTGCACGCGGAGGAGCGCATGGAGTAACAACTGACCAGCTTAATAAATATATTCCGAAAGGCACTGTACCAACCGCGATTGCACATACTCATGGTAATGATGATTATGGTCCTGGTAATAATTATGATGATCAAAATTTCTCTGATAATGATAAAAATTATGCAGGAGATTTAAAGCTAGATGCTTTCTTGGTGACTCCAGAAGGCTCATTAAAATATTATGATTTAAGTTCTGGCACAGAGAAAACAGTAAGAACAGATATGCCAAGTGATCCAGATAATGAAACGCCTCGCGTAAATAATATTAATCCGATACTAAATCCCAATCCTTCCTTGGGAGACTACAGGCCCAAACCTAAACCATTTCCTAACTTTGAACCTATTTCTAACGATAAACCTAAGCCTACTTTAGATAATGGCTTAAAATCAATAGAAGATATGAATACAAGAAAACAACAATCGCCATTAATTAACAGAACAGGCTTAGAATACATTCAATAAATATGAAACATAACTTATTAATAATATTCCTCATTTTATTTTCTTGCAGTAAAAATAAAAGCAAGATTACAGGATCAGATCAAGATATTGCTATTAAACTTGCAGAAGAGGTTTGGATAAAGGCCTATGGAAAGTCAGAAATAAAGGAACAAAAGCCATTTGTTGCAAAAAAGAAAAATGATAGTATTTGGGTTGTTCATGGAACCTTTAATAAAACAGGGTTTGGAGGCGTCGCATATGCGGAAGTAAATGTAAAAAAACAAGAGGTTATAACATATACGCATGGAGAATAAAGAATCTTGTAAATTTCTAATTTGTATTAGTCTCTGATCTCGCAGATTTATAATCCGTGAGCAATAATAAATAACCCACCGCAATTGCGGTGGGTTACTAAACTTCGAAAACAATAAGTATATTTACAACAATGTAGACCATTTAGGAAATACAAGGTTGAGTTATTTCAACAATGGCAGCAGTATAGAAGTTCCTGAAGAAAACAACTATTATCCGTTTGTGCTGAAGCATGAAGGGTATAATGCGTTGGCTGGAAATTCCGCTTATCAGTACAAGTACAATGGGAAAGAACTCCAAGAGACGGGAATGTATGACTACGGAGCGAGGATGTATATGCCGGATATTGGTAGATGGGGTGTTGTAGATCCGTTAGGTGAAAAGATGACACGTCATAGTCCTTATAATTATGCGTTCAATAATCCTTTGAGGTTTATAGACCCTGATGGTAGAGAAGCAAAAGGGTGGGTTCCACAACTAATTAATGGAAAACAAACATATACTTATGATCCTAATGTTAATACAACTCAAGAAGCTCTGAATTCTGATAAATATAAGAATACGATCAATGGTGATGTTATGCAGGAAATGCCAATATATTATTCAGATTCTTCAACAGGTTCAGTTACTCCATATTATCAATTAAATGCAGATGGTTCCGTATCTGACCTTAGAGCAGGAACAACTTCTTTTGGAAATACAACAACAGAAGGAGGAAGTTTATTAAAAGGAGCTGATAACTCAGGTTCATTTTGGAATTTCAGTGCAAATTTTGCATTTGGTGGTGGTGCTGGCTTTTCTTTAGGTCAGGTTACTGATAGTAATAATGAAACAGACTGGTTCTTTTCTCTTAATGGAAATTTAGGATTAAGTGCAGGAGTAGGTCTTGAAACAGGCCTTGTTCTTCCAACAGATCCTGGACATAAGTTTGTCAATAGTGATTTTGCAGGTGACGGACGGGGTTATTCTGGAGGTGAAGGAATTACATCAGGAACATATAGTGGAACTTTTAATCGTACAAAATCATCAACTGCCATGGATCAATTTAATCCTGCAAGTTTTGGAAAGAATTCTGCTGATTTTAAAAGTGGATATACTACTGTAAGTGCAGGTGTAGGTACAGGAGTGAAGGGAGGTTTACCTGTAATGTGGACAGCATCTAAAACCTGGGTACGTGGAAAATAATTTTAATATAGAAGTTGATAAATCCAGTAAAAAAACTATTACAATATTTATAATAGTTTTTGGAAGTATTTTATTATTTACTATTATTTATTTGATTATAAACTCAAACGCTGATAGAAAGCAAAATTTATTAAACATAGACAGGCATACCAGAGTTGTTGAAATCTATTCCAATAAAGATCAACATAATCTTGGTTATGTTAGGTTTTCTAATGGAATTAATGAGTTTCTAGAATACCCCTATAAAGTAGGAGATTCGATATCAAAGAAAAGAGGAGATTCGATTGAATATATTTTCAGAAAAGATAGTATAATAAAGAATAATTATTTCGAAGAATCCCGAAAAAATGGTCTTTTAGAATAATAAAAACAGCTACTTAAAGTAGCTGTTTTTATTTAGTGAAATGAACATCATAGCCCACAATTTTAATAGAATCATCTTCTTTTTCCAAAGTAAATTTTTCCTGTGTGTTTTGTATATTTCTTTCTATTCTATACGATAATACGTATTGAGATTTTGGATTTGTACCCACAGAAACAAAAGTTTCCCATATTGTTAATTGAATATTTGAGATTTTATCTCCACATTCTGTATTAATATCGTCAATCATTTGATTTAACTGTTCTTTGTTATTTATCTTGCCGTACTTTTTATCAAAAAACTTTTCTCCAAATAATTTAAATGCTTCCTGTCTGTTGTTTTCTTTTATAAGCTGATAGTATTTTTCAGTAATTTTTTCGGCTTCTTTTTTATCTTCTTCCCTATTGCGATAGGTTTTATTAAAATTACAGCTTGTCAAAAATAAGACAACTAATATTAAAATATACTTTTTCATAGCGCAGCAATATTTTTAATTTTCATAGCTTGAATAAAACCATCTACAACGGAGAACAGATGTTTTTTGTTTTCACGATCAAGTTTTTCGATGTCGTTGAAACGGTTGAGCATTGCAGGATATTTAAGCAAATATAAATACTTTATAAGATAAATAAAATAATTTTACAAATAGATTTTAACCCGAACGCTGCTCCTGCCATATTCAATGGGAATATTGCGGAGATCGACTGGAACAACGGTTCTGAAAATCTATTAAAAAGATACGATTACACCTACGATAAGCTCAACAGGCTGACCAATGCTTTCTATAAAGAGCCAAGCACCGGGGTCAGTGGTACCTTTGATGAATATCTCACCTATGATTTGAACGGAAATATCTTGACGCTAAAAAGATATGCTCCTCAGGTGTATTCTCCTACAGCAACAAATGTGGATGATCTCAATTACCAATACACCGGTAACCGTCTTGATAAAATCATTGAAAATGCCTTTAATCAAACTGGATACGAGGGTGGAAACAATACTATAAACTACAACCTGAACGGCAGCATGGTCAATATGAAAGACAAAGGAATTCAGGGAATTGCTTATAATCACCTGAACTTACCTGATTCGTATGCCATTACCCAGGCCAATCCTTTTGGCGGTACCTATAGCAGCTTTGGCGTAGATTATTTATACCTGGCAGACGGAACCAAGGTCCGTAAAACGTACTTTAATGGAGGGGGAAAGGGCAATCCTACCATTACGACAAACATTACGGATTACCTGGACGGCTTCCAGTATAGTTTTTCAGAGATCACCCAGTGTCTGTGGTGTCGTACGAGCGTAGCTTACGAAAAAGAAGCTTTTAAAACGCCGGTCTTCACTCCGGGAACATTAACTCCGACCTGGATCCTTGATTTTGTACCTACGGCCGAAGGATTTTACAGTTTCACGGAAAACCGCTATATTTACCAGTACAGGGATCATCTCGGAAATGCAAGAGTGAGCTATGCTAAAAACAGCAGTGGAGCATTGGAAATTAAGGATACCAACAATTATTACGCTTTTGGAATGAATCATATTGCCAGTAGCTTTGGAACCTCCAACTTAGGAGGACTGTATTCTTACAAGTATAATGGTAAGGAACTTCAGACGGAGACGGGAATGTATGATTATGGAGCAAGATTCTATATGCCGGAGATTGGAAGATGGGGTGTGGTGGATCCATTGGCGGAAATGTACCAACCAATGTCTACGTATCATATATCTGGAAATAATCCGATTTTTTATGTAGATTATAACGGAATGAACTACGATGATTATGGAGTTGATAATAATGGAAATGTTAGTTTGATTCAAAAGACAGATGATAATTTTGATAGGCTTTATAAAGCGAAAAGCGATTCTAACGGAAATGCCATAAAAGGTTCTAATGGTCTTGCGCAAAAAGCAATTAGTGGAGAAGGAAAAGAAGGAATCGATTATGCAAAAGTTATTAAAACAGATAAAAATAGTGGTTCAATTATAAGTGGCCTGGCAAACAATACACCTATATCTGAAAAAGGATTTTCCAAAGGAATAAACTATGGTACAACAAAAAATGCAAATGATGCACTTAGTGTTTTTTCATTTGCAGCCAAAAATTCGAATGTAGAATGGGGACTAAATGCAACAAGTAGTTTAACAGCTGTTTTTACAGGACACGAAGCAGCTTTAACACCGGCTTATTTTTTTAATAAGAATGTTGGATATACCTTATTTGAAATACATTCACATAAAAACCTTAATAAACCTTCTATGGGAGCTGGAGGTGGGGTAAATGATGATTACACTTCTGCTTTAACAGGTTATTTAGCGCATAAAAATGCCCCTAACAAGCCAACATATTCACCTATGAGTTTTATGCTTTATGCCCCCAATAATGGTCCTATGAATTTATGGAAATATTGGGCAACAGAAAAAGGATATGGAAACAAAAATATGGGTACGGTAAAAACATTAACTGTAGATACAATTTATAAATAATGAAAAAATATTTATTAACAATATTGTGCTTTTTATTTTGTACAATGTCTGCTCAAAGAATTAATTCTATATTAAATAATTCTATTTGTTCAAAAAAAAAAGATGTTGAATATTTCATTTTTCAAAGGAAAGATAGTTTAATTATTGCGGAAACAAAAAATGATGTGGATTTTTTGCCCAAAATATTACTAGATAACAAATGTTACATATATAAAGGAAAAGTTTTTCATACTTTCAAACCAACTGATTCAACATATATATTGGACTTTCCTTTTATCAATAATTTGATAAAATGTTCGAAAAAAATTTATAATCAAAGAGTTAGTTACAATGTAACAGGACATATATATAAAATTATTTATAAAAAACGTAAGTATACTTTTTTTGAAGTGTATAAAGGTGAGTTAAATACTTTTTTTCAAAAAGCAGAATACAATTTAAAGAGAAATGAGATTCCTGAACCAGATATTAAAAATGTTCCTAAAATAATGAAATAAACAAATCCCGAATTGATTGCACACTATTGAAAGCTTGCAGCTTTTATCACGTAGATAAAAGCAAAACCACTACAAAATGTGGTGAGTTTAATAAATTTTGAAAATAAGTATATTTACAACTATACTGACCACTTGGGGAACGTGCAATGTAAGTTACTTCAACAACGGCAACAGCATAGAAGTTCTTGAAGAAAACAATTATTATTCTTCTTTAGGACTAAAACATGAAGGATACAATGTGCTAGAAGTTACTCCATCGTGTCAATGTAAATACAACGGAAAAGAGCCACAGAAGACGGGTATATCATTATGTATTCCTTGATTTACTGGATTATTAAAGGAATAACTAAAGAACAATTTAATTCAAATCAATAAAATGAGAGAAAAGATTTTATTCCTGTTTTTTTTCTTAAGCTTAATATCTTGTAATAGTTATTCTGAATATGTTCTTAAGGATAACTTTGAAAATAATTATCAAATTAAATTATTGAGCAACAATCAAAGTATAATTTATTTAATTGAAAATGAGAAGAAAACGGACTCTACTGAATTTACTTACAAAAAAAGTTTATTGAAACTGAATTTATCAAAAATTAAATTTAATTCCTATACGCAAAATAACAAGTATATCAAAGTTGAAAAAAAACTTAAAACAATTTCTTTTGGTAAAAATTTATCAAATAACTTGCACTTTAAATTTTTCGAAAATACTCGTTTTGCTATTGTAAATAATAAACTTTCGACAATTGATAGTTTATGGCTTAAAAATTCCTATTAAAACAAAAATGAAATGAAATAATCAATCCCGCTATTATCGGCGGGATTTTTAGTTTATAGAATAGTTCCATTTTTCAGGAAGAAGTCTTTAAATACTTTTTTTGTGGGCACTCATCACATACCGTTTAAATTGATCATATATGATGTTTTTCATCACGCCCAATCCCCAAACACCCTTTCAACATCAGGATACAAAAATTTAAAACCACTGTCAATCAACTTCTGGGGATAAACGTTCCTGCTTTTTAACAGTAATTCTGTTTCGGTTCCCAGGAATAGAGAAGAGAGTTCCAGCTGCCAGACCGAAGCATTCAATCCAAATGGGATTTTCACTGCCTTCCGTAATTTTTTCATAAAAGATTCATTGGGCAAAGGATGAGGAGCCGTGACATTTACCGGACCTGAAATACTTTCGTGGTCAATAATATACTCAACAGCCCTGCAGAAATCTTCTACGTGGATCCAGCTGATATTTTGGTTGCCCCTCCCCTGCTTTCCGCCAAGACCTAATCTCGTAATCATTTTCAGTTTTGGAAAAGCGCCGCCGTTATTTCCTAATACGATAGAAGTCCGTAAGGCTACTTTTCTCACATTTTCTGTTTCCTGTTTGAAAAACTCCTTTTCCCAGCTCTTACAGATATTCATCGAAAAATCATCGCCGACGATGCCATTTTCTTCAGTATTTAAATGGTTTTCCGAATGGATATAGATCGTTGCCGAACTGGCATTCAGCCAGATTTTCGGTTTCTGGTTACAGCGATCAAACGCCTGTTGCAGGACTTTCGTACTCTCAATTCTGGATGAATAAATTTCCTGCTTGTTTTTATCAGTATACCGGCAGTCGACTGATTTTCCGGCCAGGTTGATTAAAACATCTGCGCTTTCCAGAAGATCTTTCCATACTCCCAAGGTTTTTCCATCCCAATAAAACTCATTCGTTCGTTTTGGATTTCTGGTTAAAATATAGACCTCATGACCTTTATCCATAAAATATTTTTCAAGATTTTTTCCGAGAAAGCCTGTGCCGGCAGCGATGATTATTTTCATTGTATTATGATTGGTTGATGGTAGATAGTTGTTAGTTCAGGTTTTAGTATTAAATAATACAAATTTCAGCTGATAGTAGACTATTTAATTAATTTCTGCGTTTGCCTTAATTAATTTATTTCGATCTAAAAGAAAATTTCTCATATATTTTACAAGAAATAATCTGTTAAAAATCCGGCCTGCAATACCAAGAGGCGATTCGAATTCAAAAATATCAGTCATCACGGTAGAAGTTCCTTCCTGTTTAAAAATATGCTGATGTTTCATTGATTTAAAAGCACCCTTCAGCATGATGTCGGTGAAATGATATGGCTTTTCCATACAGACGATCTTGGTGGTCAGAGTCTGATAAACGCCAAGATGCTTTGCGCTCCAGGTTACGGTCTCCCCATACTCTATCAGTCCGGAAGTTCTCCCTGCTATAGCTTTCTCATGGGTTCCGGCCGTAGATTTCTGATGAAGGTCAATATCTCTTGCCAGATCAAAGACATTCGCGATATCGGCATGGATGATCGTTTTTAGATGGATGGTCGCCATATCAATTGTCTTCAGGTTCTTGCTTATCCCGGTCATAAAAGCTTATGATCAACGATTGTACGATCAGAACCGGTGTGGCAGCGAGCCACGAAACGGGCATCCATTCAAAAAAGTCGTTGACAATCCTGTAATTCAGTTGAAGCCCAAGAATAAACAGTAAAAAGGACACAACAACATAGCCGGAAACAGAAATATAAATGATTCTGGAAAGCGTTCTCGTATAACTTTTACTGTAAAATTTTGCGATATTCAATGTATACTGAACAATCGCCAGAAGAAAAAATTCAATTTTAATCAACGTCATCAGAAGTTCATTTTTCGTGAGTGCGATCATGATCAAAGTTGCGGTAAAAATAAGGATGACCATCAGTTGAATTCGGAAATCATATTTGAATAAAGTTTTCATAGCTATTGATTTTAAAGGTTTAAAAAATCTCCTCTTGTTCTTTTATTTTGTAGTTTGAATGTAAAATACATCCATATTTTAAATACGAGTGTTTTCATTTTTATAAGATTTTTCTTTATTCATGGCGTGTTTGCGGCCTTTCAGGAAAAACAGCAGATTGAAAAGCATCATAATGCCAAGATAGATGGAGAATTTCCCGATTTTTTCGCTCATGTTTACCACAAGTTCTTCCGCCGTTTCAATTTTGTAAAACTCAATAATGCACAGGGCAAAACCGATGTTCAGCAGGTAAAATCCTATCTTGAACAGTGAATTGGTCGCCATCGCAATATCTTCCTTCTGATGAAAAATATCAATCATAAAAGTTTTTGAATTCTTAAAGAGAAACTGCGTCACCAAAACGGTAAGTGCAATAACGATAGGTAAATAAATCATGTACGCTGAAAAATTGTACGTTGCAGTGGTTAAGATAGTTGCTGTCATAATCGTTTATTTTAGAGTTAAGTTTTTTCTTAAAAGATAAAGGGTAAAAATGTTGATGTAATGTAATACACAAAGGATCAGCATGATGTTTCCGATACGGATTGCCGTTACCGCCAGAACCTGTTCAAAAGACAGGATTCTCTCCCAGCTGGTCAGGCTGATGGCAAGATATCCCAGGTTGATCAGATAATAACAGCCTAAAAGGATCCTGTTGATCGTAAGACAGAGATTCTGATCATGGATGAGATATTCCAGGTAAGATTTCCCCGCATGGTAACATCTTCTCCCGACATCTACCGTGATATAAGAGCTGGCTGCCAGAAAGATAAAATATGATAAAACATTAAACATCTTTTAGTTTTTATATTTTCAATAATTTTTGAAAACAACAGAGAAATAAAAAAGGGATGTACACCCTTTCTATTTCAATAAGCTGGTAATTTTACCGACCAGCCAGTGATCGTCACTTTTTATGGCGAGATCCATTATATTGTTTATTTTCCCCGTTACAGAACTGAAATCCTCCATCAGCTTAATGAACTCTTTTGCTCCTTCCGAGTCTTTATCTTCAATATTTTTCAGTTCCTCAAGAAAAGAAATCACCGGTTCGATCTCTCTTTTCCTGCGCTCTTTCGTAATCTGCTTGAACAGATACCATACATCTTTTTCAGCGGTGAAATACTCCTTCCTGTCCCCTTTTATATGTGCTTTTTTTACAATTCCCCAGTCTATCAGCCCCCTCAGGTTCGTGTTGGCATTTCCTCTCGAAATTTCAAGCTCTTCCATCACTTCATCCGTCGAAAGTGGTTTGTCACTGGCCAGCAATAACGCGTGAACCTGCGCCATGGTACGATTGATTCCCCAATTGGTCGCAAATGTACCCCACGTCTGAATATATTTTTCTTTGGCTTCTGAAAGTTTCATAACATCATTAATTCTGATACAAATATAATCAAATATTTTAAACTTTCAATAATTACTGAAAATATATTATATAAAAAAACAGGCACCCGTTTCCGAATGCCTGTTAACCTAATTTTAATTACTCATCTTACTGTATTTCTGAACCATTTTTACAAATTCCGTTCTATATCCTTCCGTATCTTTTCCTTTATTCTGTTTTGCAAGATTTTCGATATCCTTTAAACTTTTTTTCTTAATAAACTCCGAATCCCTTAACACGAGCCCAAACCAGGCAACGGCTGATGCAAAATGAAAATCTTCACTCACCTTTTTCGGAGTTGAATTTTCCACAATCTTTATCATTTCCGAACTCTTAGATCCCTGTGGCTTTTTGTATCTGAACTTTATCGTCGCCATCTCCTGACCATAAGTATGGGTCGCCGAAGCCGAAGAATATTTAAGTTTATTGGGTTTGGGCAAAAACTCAGAACGGCTGTTCGTCGGAATAATCTCATAAAAAGCCGTTACGGTATGCCCGCTTCCCAGTTCCCCCGCATCAATTTTGTCATTTTCAAAATCCTGGTTTCTTAATTTTCTGTTCTCATACCCTATCAAACGGTACGACTGAACATATTTAGGATTAAACTCAATCTGGATCTTTACGTCCTTGGCAATCGTGTAAATATTTCCCGCAAATTCTCTTCCCAGAAACTTATTAGCTTCCTGAAGATTATCGATATACGCATAATTCCCGTTTCCTTTATCGGCAAGAGTTTCCATCCTGTTGTCCTTATAATTTCCCATTCCGTAGCCAAGACAGGTAAGAAAGATCCCCGATTTTCTTTTTTCTTCAATTAAACTTTCAAGATCTCCCTTGGAAGATACCCCAACATTGAAATCACCATCCGTAGCCAGAACAACACGGTTGTTTCCTGATTTTATAAAATTTTCCCGGGCCAGTCGGTAGGCCAGCTCAATTCCCGCTCCTCCGGCAGTACTTCCTCCTGCCTGCAATTGATCGAGCGCTTTTATAATTTTTGCTTTTTTAGCAGCCGAAGTCGGAGGTAAAACTACGCCCGCACTCCCCGCATACACCACAATCGATACTTTATCTACCGGTCTCAGCTGATCCAATAATATTTTTAACGAAGACCTCAGCAGCGGCAATTTATTTTCATCTTCCATAGAACCCGAGGTATCGATCAGAAATACAATATTGGAAGGAGGAAGATTATTCATCGGAATATTTTTTCCTTTTAATCCTATTTTAAGCAGTTTATGCTTCGGGTTCCAGGGTGCCAGATCCACCTCGGTACTGATGGAAAAAGGCTGGTTAAGTTTAGGCTGGGGATAATTGTATTTAAAATAATTCACCATTTCCTCCACCCTCACAGCATTTTTATCCACCTCTCTGTATTCGATCATTCTTCTGACATTGGAATAAGAAGCATTATCCACATCAATAGAAAATGTCGACAATGGCTGATTCTTCGTCAGCTCAAAAGGATTTTCCACCAATGCATCATACTCTTCGTTATCATAATCAACAATTTTCTTTGCAGATTTTTTCACCGTTTTCTTCGCAAAGCGGTTATGGTTATACGATTTTCCGACATACGGACTTAATGAAGATTCAATCTCCATGGCCGTCACCGTTTTCGGTTTCGGGCAGCCATTATATTCCGGAAGTCCGGGAACGGTGGGGCACGCATCATCTTTATCCAGAATTCCGTCGCCATCTGTATCCGGCCACGGACAGCCGTTGTTTTCCGCAGGCCCTGCAACAGTTGGGCACGCATCGTCCTTATCCGTCACCCTGTCACCGTCTGCATCAGGCCATGGACAACCGTTATTTTCAACAGGTCCCGGAACATCCTTACACGGGTCATCCTTATCCGCAATACCGTCACCATCCACATCCGGCCACGGACAGCCTTTATTTTCAGAGGGACCCGCAACTTCCGGGCATTTGTCTCGGCTGTTCTTTATCCCATCCTGGTCCTTATCCTTTTCAATGCTGAATTTTTTTACCCCGTCTGATCCTGAAACCGTTTTCGTCTTACATCCTGCCAGTACGGCTAATACCAATATTGCTGTTCCTGTTTTTCTCATATGCTGTTTAAATTTAATCTTCTTATATTAAAGATTCATTTTGTTGAAAAAGTTGCACCTTACCGGAAAAAAAAAGAAACCTCCGGAGAAGCTTCTTATAAGATTTATATTGAATGACTATGAGTTATAAAGATTTTAAGGGCTATTCCTTAAGAAGTTTTTCATTAAAAAATTTTTTCAGCTTCTGCTTTTCCTTCCTGGAAATAGACTTGGTAATAACCACAATAACCCCATTGCGCGCTTTTTCTACCGAAAACAACGGCGCTGCCTGATTCGCCTTCAGAACCGTTACCGATTCTATCTTTTGAGGATCTAAATTGCTGAACGTTTTCATATCAGACACCTTACCGTCGATCACCAGCATCGGGTCCTGAGCTGCATTTCCCGTTCCCCGTATCTTGATCGTGACATCAGGCTTCACTGGATTTACCGACGCCGGAACAGAATTCACACGCGCTCCCTGACTCATGTCTTTAAAAACATTCGGGTCCGCTTTTTCGCCCACAAGACCGCTGCTGAGATTCTGAAACGAAAAAGGCTTCTCTGTTTTAACATACCTTTTATTATTAATATTGAATTCTTTTTCCTTCAGGTTGAGAGCAAGATCAGGATAAAAAGATTCCGCAGTATCTCCCACCGCATTGAGGCCTGAAACCTTCTGGCTCGATGCAAGAGCACCCATTGAAGCTTTTTCCTTTTTTATTCCCATGGCGATCACTTCCTCTATATTCTGACGCCTTACACTATCCATCGCCATCTTCTGCTGTTCGGCGGCCTGGGCTGATTCGAAACGGGATGCCGCCACAACGCTCATTTCAGCAATCGGAGAAGCCGGAAGCGGTGCATTCAGTTTTGGAGCTGCCTGGTAGGCTATTGCTCTTTCCGAAGGAACAGGCATTGTTTCACTTTGGATATTCATCTTTACCAGACTGTCAATCCTCTGCACCGGCGATAAAGTGGCGGCAGGACTCTCCTTCTGAAAGTCAGTATGCGTAGCGATCACCTCCTGCTGAATCTCCTTATTTTGTTTTTCATGGGTAAAGTAGAAAATTCCGGATACCACCAATAAACTGGCCGTAACGCCATAGGGAATCCAAAGCGGGATATTCTTTCTTTTCTTCACTTCTTTCTGGTCCAGCCGCTTCTCCACTTTAGCCCAGACTTTATCAAAACCAGGAAAAGTCGCAGGCTCTTCCGAATTTTTAGACGCCTCATTAAAAGCTTTATCGATATCGTGATTATTTTCCATTGCTTAACGTTTAAATATTTTGGTTGACTAGAAGTTCCTGAAGCTTTTTCCTCGCGAAATTAAGCTGGGATTTTGAAGTTCCCTCACTAATGGAAAGCATCGATGCGATCTCCTTATGAGGATAGCCTTCAATGGCAAAAAGATTGAAAATCGCCCGGCAGCCCTCCGGCAGAAAATTCAGCAGACTGAGGATATCTTGCTCTAATGACAAACTTTCAGGCGCATGATCCGAACTGCTTATATGGCTTTCCTCCAGCGAAATATGCAGATGCTTTGCCGCCCTCAGCTTCTGCAGGCACTCGTTTACCGCAATCTTTCTCGCCCAGGCCTCAAAAATTTCAGGCTGATGAAGCTGGTCGATCTTCGTAAAAATCTTATAAAAGGTGTCTGCCAAAGCTTCTTCAATATCTTCTTCACTTTTCAGGTAGCGTCTGCAGACCGCATACAGTTTTCCCGCCATCCGTTCGTAGACTTTCCGCTGCGCATTGCGGTCGTTCCGCTGACATTCCAATAGTAACTCTCGTTCCATAATCAGGCATTATATCTACATAGATGCAGAAAATTTAAAAAAGGTTGGAAACCTACCAAACTTTTTTTAAAAATAAAGGTTTAAACTCAAATTTGAGCCATCACTCAGCTTTCTTTTCCTCTTTTATAATCAAATCTCCTATCTTCTTAATGCTTATGACAGGAAGCAAAAAAGAGAAGTCATTTCAGGCTGGTTTCTTTTTTCTAACGCAAAGTTTTATGTTTCTCTGTATACAATTAAGAAGGCAAAGAAGCATCACCAAGCTGATCTGATTAAGCTTACACATCATACGCACGCTTAATCAGCGGCTTTGCCGCCTTCTTCAACACCTTAAAATAAAACGGAATGATCATCAAACTTTGCGTTAATACTATGAATTTCCCAAATATAGCCTTTGGTTGAAGATAACAGATATATTGACGAAGCCTCTAAAATATCAAATCCAGGCATCACGCAACTTTATTTCTCTGTTTTTTTTAACGCAAAGTTTTATGCTTCTCTGTATACAATAAGAAGGCAAAGAATGATCAGCAAGCTGATCTGATTAAGTTTACACACATCATACCCACGCTTAATCAGCGGCTTTGCCGCCTTCTTCAACACCTTAAAATAAAACGGAATGATCATCAAACTTTGCGTTAATACTATGAATTTCCCAAATATAGCCTTAGGTTGAAGATAACAGATATATTGACGAAGCCTCTAAAATATCAAATACAGGCATCACGCAACTTTATTTCTCTGTTTTTTTTAACGCAAAGTTTTATCTTTCTCTCTATACAATTGAGGAGGCAAAGAAAGGATCACCAAGCTGATTTGATTAAGCTTACACATCATACGCACGCTTAATCAGCGGCTTTGCCGCCTTCTTCAACACCTTAAAAATAAACGGAATGATAAGCAAAACTTTGCGTTAATACTATGAATTTCCCAAATATTGATTCAAAAAGATGTATTGATGAACAACAATGCTTTGTCCAAACTGTATGAACCACCGTCCAAAATAGATAAGCCTTCGTCCAAACTAGATATGATACCGGCCAAAGTATATAAGCCTTCGTCCAAAACAGATAAGCCTTCCGCCAAACTATATATGACACCGGACAAAACAGATAAGCCTCCCGCCAAAAACAGATAAGACATCCGCCAAAGTAGATAAGTCTTCCGCCAGACTATATGAAGCACCGGACAGAATATATCCGACATCACCCCTGAAAATTTTGCCAATCCATTTATCTTTTCATAAAAATTCTTAAACAGATTTAACCTTTACCCCTGTAACGAATCTGTATTACGAACGACTATTCGTATAAATAATCTATTTATAGTAATGAAAAATACCAGATTTGTATCATTACTTTTTGTTTTGTCTGCAGGAAGTATGATGTTTGCACAGGATGACTTAATCAACAAGTTAAAAAACAATCAGTCCCAAAATGCCAATTTCCAGTTTACCACGCTGAAAGACGTAGGGGCAACTTCGGTAAAGAACCAAGGTTCTTCGGGAACATGCTGGAGCTATTCCGGGAACTCTTTCCTGGAGTCTGAAATGCAGAGAATGGGCAAAAAACCTGTAGATCTTGCAGAAATCTTCACCGCAAGAAATTCTTATCACGATAAAGCAAAATTATATGTTTTAAACAACGGAGCCATCAGCTGGGGTGATGGAGGTGAGCTTCATGACGTGATCAATATGTATAAAAAATACGGAGCCGTTCCTCAGGATGCCTATACCGGATTAAAACAAGGACAGACCCTGAATAATTTCACTGAAATGCAGGGTAAATTAAAACCTGTTTTAGACAGTCTTGTTCAGGCCGGAGCTAAAGGAAAGCTTACCGACAACTGGATGTCTTCGGTAGATGCGATTTTAGATCAGTACTTGGGAAAAGTTCCTGCCAACTTTACCTATGAAGGAAAATCTTACACGCCCAAAACATTCGCCAAAGAAGTCGTAGGCATCAATCCTGAAGATTATGTAGAGATCTCTTCCTATAAAGACTATCCGTATTACCAGAAATTCGTAGTGCCGATTCCCGACAACTGGAGCCATGATTCCGACTGGAACGTTCCGATGAAAGACCTGACAGCCATCATTGATAACGCCGTTAATAAAGGATACTCCGTTGGTTGGGCTACCGATGTTTCCGAACCGTATTTCTCTTACAAAAACGGGGTGGCCTATGTTCCGGATATGGATCTTGATCAGATTACCAAAGACAACAAAGGAACCTTATTCACAGAACCTAAAAAAGATAAAACCATCACCGAAGATATGCGCCAGCAGGCTTTGAACAATCTTTCTACTACTGACGATCACGGTATGCATATCGTAGGACTCGCAAAAGATCAGAGCGGAAAAGAATATTATATGGTAAAAAATTCATGGGGCGTTACCAATGATTTCGAAGGATACCTGTACGTCACAAGACCTTACGTCGAATATAAATCGACCGCCATTCTTGTTCACAAAGATGCCCTTCCGAAAAGCATTAAAAAAGAACTCAAGCCTACAAAAAATATAGGCCTTTAAAATGAATCACTATTGCCGTCTGGCAATTTTAGATATTTAATCTGTTAAAAACCGTTTTCAATTTTTTTGAAGACGGTTTTATTTTAGCCTAAATCATTTAAATATTAATTTATCAAACATAAGGGAAGATCCGTAAGGTCAAAGCTCATTTTGATGATCCTATCCGAATAGAAATTTACATTAAAAATAACGAAGCTGTCCTAAACCTTTTATAATTGCCACGTCTCTATCTCATGTTAATAATGATTTTACAGCACAGCTTAGGATTTGCTCCAGAGGAGCAATATCTGTGTAGATCAATATCACCATCTTGTGCCAGAACTCCCTGGGAGTTCTATCTTATCATAGCACAGCTACGGCGTTCTTTCGATATCCTACCGTTATTTTCTACTACAAAGATATTGCTACTCTTGAAGATAAAAATTACTTATCAAATTTTCAGACATAAAAAAAGAGACTGCCCGACATTTTGGACAGCCTCTTTGTTAAAAAATTTAAATAGGTAATCAAGATATGGTAAAATAATCAATAGCAACATTCTCTCCGCAGTGAATAGTTGATTGTTAATTCCAAAAGGAATAACCGCGAAAACAATTCACCATTGACCATTAACTCTTAGTATAATACGCCGAGGCTCTCTGCTGAAAAATCAAGCAAGGCTTCGGTATTGTTTTCTTTAATTTTTCTGGCCCATTCCGGATCCTGAAGAATAGCACGGCCTACGGCAACAAGATCGAAATCCCCTCTTTCCAGTCTTCTGGTAAGCTCCGTCAGGTCTGCTTTTTCAGTTCCTTTTCCGCCGAAAGCTGCCATAAAATCACCTTCAAGCCCTACGGAACCAACAGTAATTGTTGGCTGACCGGTAATTTTCTTAGCCCAACCCGCAAAATTCAGATCAGAACCTTCAAACTCCGCTTCCCAGAATCTTCGCTGTGAACAGTGGAAAATGTCTACACCCGCTTCTTTCAGCGGCAACAGCCATTCTTCCATTTCTTCAGGAGTATTCGCCAATTTGGTTGAATAATCCTGCTGCTTCCACTGAGAAAGACGGATAATAATCGTAAAATCTTCGCCCACTGCAGCTCTGATGGCTTTTACGACATCGATGGCAAACTTACTTCTCTCCTTGAGCGTTTTCCCACCATATTCATCTGTTCTGGTATTCGTCACTTCCCAAAAAAACTGGTCGATCAGGTAACCGTGTGCCCCATGAATTTCCAGCACATCGAATCCAAGATCTTTAGCCGATTTGGCAGAAGCCGCAAACTGGGCAATCGTATCCTGAATATCTTCTAAGGTCATCGTTGAAGCTTTTTCCATATCCTCCAAAGGATAATCCGACGTACTTCTCGTATCACCGACATGCCAGATCTGAGGCCCCATTTTACCTCCGTTTTCGTGAACGGCATCAATGACGTTTTTCCATCCGTTCAATGCTTCAGTACCGTAAAAATCAGGGATATTCTGCATATTTTTTGAAGCCGGCCTGTTGATGACGGTACCTTCAGAAATAATTAATCCCACTTCAGCTGCTGCTCTTCTGGCATAATAGTCGGCAATTTGCTGTGTAGGAACCCCGTTATCTGATTGCGCCCGTGTCATCGGGGCCATTACGATTCTATTTTTTAGTTCTAAATTCTTGTAATGAAAAGGCTTAAATAATGATTCTGTGCTCATTCTTTTAATTGCATTTTATAATTGTTACACAAAGTAACTAATAATAGTTCGCATTTGTATCCCCGAATAAAAAAAAGTGGTAACTTTGCGGTAACTGATGATGGTAACGTGGAAGTAACTCGGGAGTAAGATTGAGGTTAAGCTTAACATTGAAACCTTTGTTAGACTTTTATAAGCAGAGCGGCTTTGTGAAACTTAAAAACAGTTAGCAGTTAAAAAAATCTTCATGAACTTCGTGTTCAATAAGGTAAAAGCTAAGATTGAGATTAAAACCTTTGCTATACTTTTATAAGCACAGCGGCTTTGTGAAACTTAAAAACAGTTAGCAGTTAAAAAAATCTTGGTGGACTTCGCGTTCATCAACAGCAAAATTAAAATAAGCCCTTATGAAAAAGAATGAATTAATGCAATACAGCTGTCCGTTGGGTAAAGCCATGTCGGCCTTGGGAAGCAAGTGGAAACCGATTATTGTTTTGGTCATTAAAGACCGTAAATTACGTTTTGGGGAGCTCGCCGTGCGCATTAACGTTATTTCCAGAAAAGTCCTTACCGATCAGCTCCGTGAAATGGAAGCCGACGGGTTGGTCATTCGGGAAGAGTTTAAAGAAATCCCTCCAAGGGTAGAATATTCTTTGACGGAAAAGGGATTGGCCTTACTTCCGATTTTGTACCAGCTTGAAGAATGGGAGATGAAATATCATGTGTATGATCCGGAAAAAGAGAAGGATTGCAAGACTTTTTTGGAAAATAAAAATAACAAAAGGGCTGTTGTTTAATAACAAAAACCGCTCCCAAAGAAGCGGCTTCAAAATTTATCTAAAAGTTCCCATTAAAATATCGCAGGATATTTCTGAGGATTGGTTTCGTTAAACATCGCGTAAATTTTCTCTACCATATCGTCTGCAGACGGCTTGCTGAAATAATCTCCATCGCTGGCGTAGGCCGGTCTGTGATCGTTTGCTGCAATCGTCAACGGATCAGAATCCAGGAACCTGAAAGCTTTCTGTTTTTCTAAAATCTGCTGTAAAATAAAAGCTGAAGTTCCACCTTCCACGTCTTCGTCTATTACGACCAATCGGTTTGTTTTCTTGACAGACTCCGCAATTTCATGAGTCAGATCAAAAGGAATTAATGACTGAACATCGATAACTTCTGCCGAAATACCCAGTTTTCCTAGTTCTTCTGCGGCTTCCATAACAATTCTCCAGGTCGATCCGTAGGTTACCAGCGTCACATCACTTCCCTCTTTTGTCACTTCTATTTTTCCTACAGGAACCGTGAATTCACCTAAATTATCAGGCTGCTTTTCTTTTAACCTGTATCCGTTTAAACATTCCACAATTACCGCTGGATCGTCGCTCTGAAGCATGGTATTGTAGAATCCGGCCGCTTTGGTCAGGTTTCTCGGAACCAATACCAGAATTCCTTTGGAAAGGTTTAAGATTCCCGCCATCGGAGAACCGGAATGCCATACGCCTTCCAGTCGGTGTCCTCTGGTACGGATGATTACCGGTGCTTTCTGTCCGCCTTTTGTTCTGTACTGAACGGTCGCCAGATCATCACTCATGCCCTGTAAGCAGTATAAAATATAATCGAGATACTGGATTTCAGCGATGGGTCTCAGACCTCTCATCGCCATACCGATTCCCTGTCCAAGGATCGTCGCTTCACGGATTCCCGTATCGGCAACGCGAACGTCACCATATTTTTCCTGCATCCCCTCTAATCCCTGGTTTACGTCGCCTATATTTCCGGCATCTTCACCAAAAACCAGTGTTTCAGGATATTTTTCGAATATTTTATCGAAATTATTTCGCACCACTACTCTTCCGTCAACATCTTCAGAGTTTTCAGAATAGATGGGTTTTACTTCTTTTACGTTTTCGGCTTTCCATTGAGACTGTGAATACAAATGAGAAGAATAATTATCCTTTTCAACCTCAAAAATCTCGTTGTATTTCTGCATCAGCTGATTTCTCTCCACCGAGTTTGTTCCTCTTGTGGCCAGTAAAGACTTTCTCACCAGGTGAAAAACATCTTTCTTCGCCTTGGAAACCAGTTTATTGAACTGATTGATATAGTTTTCAATTTCAGTATTCTGACTTTTCAGATTTTCAACCAAAGGTAAAACCGTGTGAATTAAATCAGTGATGGTTTTCTGATAGTTTTCCCAGGCAGCCTTCTGTCCGGCCTTCACCGTTCTTTTCGCTTCTTCATCGATAGCCTCAAGCTGTTCAGCTGTTGCCAGAACTTCTTCATGACCATCGATTTCAATAGAATAATCCAGGATCCATTCTTTGAATTTTACCAAACCGTCGAACTGAGATTCCCATGCCAGGCGCTCTTCATTCTTATATCTTTCGTGAGATCCTGAAGTCGAGTGTCCCTGAGGCTGGGTAACTTCCACGACATGTACTACTACCGGAACACTTTCCACTCTGGCAAACTGCTCTGCCCTGGCGTAAGCATCCAATAGTGAAGGATAATCCCAGGCTTTTACCTGAATAATCTCACATCCCTGGAATTCACCCTCTTTTCTCTGGAAACCGCTCAGCATTTCAGCAATATCTGCTTTAGCCCGCTGCTTTATCGTAGGTACTGAAATTCCATATCCGTCGTCCCAAATTGAAACGATCATCGGAACCTGCAATGCACAGGCAGCATTCAGGGTTTCCCAAAAGTGACCTTCAGCAGTAGAAGCATCACCAATCGTTCCGAAAGCAATTTCGTTACCATCTTTTGAGAATTTCTCTGAGCCATCAAATTTTACGGTTTTATATATTTTGGAGGCTTGCGCCAAGCCTAATAACCTAGGCATCTGTCCGGCTGTCGGAGAAATATCCGAAGAGATATTTTTCTGGGCAGTCAGGTCTTTCCAGCTTCCGTCTTCATTTAAACTTCTTGTTGCAAAGTGGCCGTTCATCTGTCTTCCTGCGGATGCCGGTTCTCTTTCAACGCTTGTATCGGCGTAGAGCTGAGCAAAAAAACTCTCAACTGTCAGTGCATCTACAGCCAATGCGAAGGTCTGATCCCTGTAATATCCCGAACGGAAGTCTCCATTTCTGAAAACTTTCGCCATTGCAAGCTGAGGAAGTTCCTTACCATCCCCAAAAATACCAAATTTAGCTTTTCCCGTAAGAACTTCTCTTCTGCCTAAGTATGACATTTCGCGAGAAACCCTTCCCAACTTATAATCTTCAAGGATCTGATTTTTAAAGTCTTGAAAGGAAATTTGCTGTGTTTCAATATAGGTTGTCTGCATAGCCCGATAAAAAATTTTATAATTCTTGAAGTATTTTGCTAATATACACTTTTTAAATTAATTTTAATTTTTAATAATCTTTTTTAAAAATTTGATAATAAAAAAAATTGTATTTATATTGAGAAAAAATTGTACGGATGGAAAAGAAATCCTCTCATATTCTGAATGCTTCAAGCAATCTTTTAGGATTTTCGCTGGTGATCATTACCTCTCTGAAGATCTCAAAGATCAGTCACAGCACGCATTTGGACGAATTTGCAGGTATTGCCTGCCTGTTCTTTGCCTTCAGCTGTTTTTTCTCTTTCCTGGCGATAAGATCCCAGCGGGAAAAGCAGGGGTTCAGATTTGAAACTATTGCGGATTATTTATTTTTAATCGCTTTATTTTGTATTGTTCTAGCTGTAATTATTGTGACGATGGAAATCATTTAATTTAAAATTTTCGCTCAATCACGTAATCCAGCATAATATGTAAAGATCTCTTAGCTTCGGAATCGGGAAATTCATTGAGAATATCTTTGGCTTTCTGCTGAAAATCTTTCATGACGGAAATTGCGTAATCCAGGCCACCCGAATTCTTCACAAAACTGATCAATTCCTTTACCCGTTTCTGATCGTTGTTGTAACGCTTGATGGTGTTGAAGTAATATTTTTTATTTTTTTCGTCAGCATTTCTCAGCGTAAAGATCAGCGGCAGTGTCATTTTTTGTTCTTTGATATCGATTCCTACCGGCTTTCCGATCACATTTGAGCTCAGGTAATCGAAAAGATCATCCTTAATCTGAAACGCCATCCCGGTGTAGGTTCCGAAATCCATCATTTTTTTAGCTAAATCTGCATCAGCATTATTGGACAAAACACCGATCTCGCAGCAGGCAGCGATTAAGGTTGCGGTTTTCTGGCGGATAATTTCGTAATAGACTTCTTCGGTAATATCCAGTTTTCTGGCTTTTTCAAGCTGTAAGAGCTCGCCTTCGGACATTTCGCGTATCGTTCTGGAAATAACGCCCAATAAATCGTAATCCTTATGATCCGTTGAAAGTAAAACAGATTTTGACAAAAGGTAATCCCCTACCAAAACTGCAATTTTATTTTTCCAAAGAGCATTGATTGAAAAGAAGTTACGTCGTTTAAAACTTTCATCCACCACATCGTCATGAACAAGTGTCGCCGTATGGATCAGCTCAATCATGGAAGCACCACGGTAGGTTTTTTCATTGACATTCCCGACCAGTTTGGCGCATAGAAAAACGAACATAGGGCGCATCTGTTTCCCTTTTGTAGTAACGATAAAGCGCGTGACTTTATCTAATAAAGGTACTTTACTCTGCATGGATTCATAAAACTTCTGCTCGAAAAGTTTCATTTCCTCATTGATCGGTCGCTTGATTTCTTCTACAGTATTCGCCACAATCTTTGGATGATGGATAAATTATTAATTCCCACAAAGATAATTTTTTTCAGTCAAATTAAGAGAAATTAATACGAATATGATTCGTCAATCATCTCAATTTTAGATAAAAAAATGAAAAAAATTTAATTATTATTTAAGTTTATCTTTTGGAATAAAATAAAGACTCTGCTTTGATCCGCCTAATGGGGAATGAAATTTTTCGCCTGAAATATAAATGCCCGTCTCATCTGCTGCAATTCCTTCGATCTGGCCGATGGATAAAGCGCTGCCTAAATAATACCGAACAGGTTTTTCTTTAAAAAATTGGCCGGGATCAGTTTCCGTAAAAATATTTAAAAAGACTTCAGTTTTTTTTGTGTAACCGACCAGATAAAGCTTTTTATCAAAATAAGAAGCATCGGTAACCACGAAATTCGTTTTGAAAGATTCTGTTTTCCGGGCTTGCTGCTTAGCCGGATCATTAGGATCAATGACATAATGCGTGGTAGATTTTGAGTTCCATTCTTTCGTAAAAAGATGGATTTTTCCATTCAGGTAGATCATCGCTTCGGCATCAAAATCAGTAAAAGTATTCTTAGGAACAAACTCTTTTTGCTCGGGATATTCAAAGGAAATCAAGCTCATTGAGACATGTTCAGATAAACCATTAAAAGGTATCTTATAGATTTCCAGATCTTTTCTTGTTCCGCTGTTATTTCCGAAGTCACCGATGTAAAAGTACTGTCCGTCATTGGTTAAAGCTTCCCAGTCTTTATTTTTACCGTTGATTTTTAATGTACTTACAATGGCCCCTGTTGTTTTATCCAGTTCAAAAAGTTCGGGAGAATTGCCGCTGTCATTGAATGTGTAAAGTTTTCCGTTCATAAGACTCAAACCCGATGTTTCTTTGATGCTTTCATCCAGATAGCTTATTCTGTATTTTCTGATTTTAAAAATAGCGGACTGCTGAGCAGGCGAAGGAGTGGAGATTGTAATAATAAAAGCCAGAAATATTTTTTTCATTTTGTAAAAATATTATAAATGACCTTAATTTTTGTGTTAATTCAAGTTTATATAACAAAGAATCTTTTTTTAACGCAGCGGGCGCAAAGCTTTATTGTAAATGATTGCGTTTATTTTTTGTTCGCAAAGGCGTTAACACTCAGCAAATGATAGCAAAATCTAATATTAGATTATAATTTGTCTTTTTAATAAGCGGTGTTTCATTCAATAAAGTTTTGAAAAATTGATATGCATAAGCCAATAAAAGTACTAACAAAATCCGCCTGAATTGATTATATAGATTCCATTGGAAATTAATTAATATTATAAAAAATCACGCTGTTTTTTTATGTGGCTTTGGACTTTTCTTATTCTTCTTCGCCCAATAATCCTTTTGATATTGCCTTACGGTTTTACCGGTGCCATCATGCCGCCATCCCGGAGAATTGAATATATAATTGATCCTGTCTGAAACTGATAAGCCGGGCTGTTTAATGTCTTTCCATATTTTTCGCCACTCATAGAGAAGAACCGTATCAGGTTTATTATCAGGCATCTTCGGATAAATCCCGTATTTTACAGGTACAGTAGGATCTTCCTTTTCAAAGGTTCCGAATATTTTGTCCCAGATAATGAGGCACATGCCCATATTCCGGTCCAGATATTTGATATTGCACGCATGGTGAACACGGTGATGCGAAGGGGTAACGAGGATATATTCAAGAATTCCCATACTCTTTACCGTCTGCGTATGAACCCAGGTTCCATAGACCTGTCCGATTGCATAAACAACCATAATATGCCAGGGATTAAATCCTAAAAAAGCCAATGGAGAAAAATATAAATATCTGTAAAGCGGCTGCAGAACAGGACTTCTGAAACCTGTCGTAAGATTGAAATATTCAGAATTGTGATGGGTAATATGAACCGCCCAGAATGCTCTTGAGTGATGATCGACATAATGAAGCACGTAATAAGCAAAATCCGTGACCACAAAACAGATCAGCCAGTACCAGACCGTATATTCCCATGAAAAAATCCTGTGGTTAAAAAAGAAAAACATGACTCCCATGGCAAAGGCCTTCATGACAAGATCCAGTCCAAAATTGAGCACAGCAAGGTAAATGCTGGTCGCAACATCTTTACCGTTGTACAGCTTGGCTTCCGCGACATGACTGTAAATCATTTCTGCAAGAATAATTGTCGCGTGAACCGGAATTGACCAGGCATAAACGTTTTCAAGGCCGTCTTTACCTAAAAAATAATCCATCATTGTCACCTGATTTTGTGCAAAGTTAGGATTTTAAGAAAACGTTAAGGATTTTTTTTGATTTTTTTAATGAAATTTTAATCGGCTGTTTTATTAGCCAGCTGGCCACAGGCTGCATCAATATCTCCGCCGCGGCTTTTTCTGACCATACATACGATTCCCGCATTTTCGAGCTGACGGATATAGTTTTCCTCCGCCTGCTTGTTGCACTGGTCGTATTTTCCGTCACCAATCGGATTATATTGAATTAAATTAACTTTGGAAGGAACCTGTTTGCAGTATTTAATCAAAGCTTTAATATCTTCATCACCGTCGTTAATGCCTTTCCAGACACAGTATTCGAAAGTAATGACGGATCCTGTCTTCTTATACCAGTATTGAAGGGCTTCCATAATGTCGGTTAACGGAAACTTATCAGAGAAAGGCATGATCTCATTCCGTTTGGATTCGATGGCCGAGTGAAGCGATAAGGCCAGTTTTACCCGCAGATCATCATCAGCAAGCATCTTGATCATTTTTGGAATTCCTGATGTCGAGACAGTAATTCTTCGGGGAGACATTCCTAAACCTTCCGGCTGGGTGATCTTACGGATGGCTTCCACCACATTTTTGTAGTTCATCATCGGCTCGCCCATCCCCATAAAGACAATATTGGAAAGCGGTCTGTTGAAGTACATTTTGCTCTGGCTGTCGATTAAAGCAACCTGATCCACGATCTCGGCAACCTCCAGGTTTCTCATTCTTTTGAGTCTCGCGGTGGCACAGAATTCACAGTTTAATGAACAGCCAACCTGTGAGGAAACACAAGCTGTCGTTCTGGTTTCTGTTGGAATTAAAACTGATTCTACAAGTAATCCGTCATGCAGTTTAACACCGTTTTTAATGGTTCCGTCTGAACTTTTCTGTAGCTGATCTACGGAAACCGGATTGATGGTGTACTCTTCAGAAATTCTTTCACGAAGAGTTTTCGAAAGATTCGTCATCTCATCAATCGAATGGAGGTTTTTACTCCACAGCCAGTCGTACACCTGTTTCGCACGGAAAGGCTTTTCTCCCAAAGAAGCAAAGTATTCTTTAAGCTGGTCGAGTGATAAAGTTCTGATGTCTTTCATTGTAGGTAATGGGTTGCAGATAATAGGTAGCAGGTGCCAACTGCGACCTGCTACCTTATACCTGATATCTTTTTAAAGAATAAGCATGGCATCACCGTATGAGTAGAATTTATACTTCTCTTTTACGGCTTCTTCGTAAGCATGCATGATGAAATCTCTTCCTGCAAACGCGGCGATCATCATGATTAAGGTTGATTTCGGAGTGTGGAAGTTGGTGATCATACAGTTGGCAACACCAAATTCGTGAGGAGGATAGATAAATTTATTCGTCCACCCGTGGAATGCAGAGATTTTCTTGTTTGAAGAGACTGAAGTTTCAAGCGTTCTCATCGTTGTTGTACCCACGGCACAGACTCTTTTATGAGCATCTACCGCATTATTGATGATCTGGGCATTTTTTTCATCGATGAAAATTTCCTCAGACTCCATTTTATGTTTAGAAAGATCTTCCACCTCAATCGGGTTGAATGTTCCTAAACCAACGTGCAGCGTCACCTCAGCAAAATCGATCCCTTTGATCTCAAGTCTTTTCATCAGATGTCTTGAAAAGTGAAGACCGGCAGTAGGAGCTGCAACGGCACCTTCCACTTTTGCGTAGATGGTCTGGTATCTTTCGGCATCTTCCGGTTCAACGTCTCTTTTGATATATTTAGGAAGCGGAGTTTCTCCAAGCTCCTTCAGTTTTGCTCTGAATTCTTCATACGAACCATCGAATAAGAATCTTAACGTTCTTCCTCTTGAAGTGGTATTGTCGATGACCTCAGCCACGAGAGATTCGTCCTCCGTGAAGAATAATTTATTTCCGATTCTGATTTTTCTTGCAGGATCTACCAAAACGTCCCAGACACGGGTTTCCTTGTCAAGTTCTCTTAACAGGAAAACTTCGATTTTAGCACCGGTTTTTTCTTTATTTCCGTAAAGACGGGCCGGGAATACTTTGGTATTGTTGAAGATAAAAAGATCTCCTTCGTCAAAATAATCCACAACATCCTTGAAAAGTTTGTGCTCGATGGTTTCGGTTTTTCTGTCCAAGACCATTAATCTTGCTTCGTCTCTGTGTTCGGATGGATGTTCTGCTAATAATTCTGCAGGTAGATCAAAATTAAAATCTGATGTTTTCATTTTTTAAATTACGGTTTAAAAATTATCAAATTACAAGGTGTAATTTTCGGACTGCAAATATACGACATTAGACACCCCTTTGTCAAGTATTATTTACAATCAGGCAAAAAACCGTGGTTTTACGGCGAATATTAAACACTAAAATTGTATTTTGCGTTTTAAATTTTACACCTATGAGCAAATATTCAATTGAATCTTTTGTCAACGAAACGAAAGAAAAACCGGAACAGAGGGATTATTTCGAACTGGAAAAACCTGCCCTTCTGGAGATCAACCTGAACAACCAGTCGGTATGGACCAAAACCGGAAGCATGGTAGGTTATATCGGAAGCATCAATTTTGAGCGGCAGGGAATGCTTGCCGGCGGTTTGGGAAACCTTTTGAAAAAAGCAATCAGCGGAGAAGGAGCAAGACTCATGAAAGCCGAAGGAACCGGAAAACTGTACGTGGCAGACGAAGGGAAAAAAGTCCGTATTCTTTATCTGAACAATGAAGCAGTCTGTGTAAACGGTAATGATGTACTGGCGCATGAGCAAAGCATAAAAAGCGATATCACGATGCTGAAGAGCATTGCCGGCGTTATGTCGGGCGGACTTTTTCAGGTGCGATTGTCCGGGACAGGGCATATTGCCATCACCACTCATGGTGAACCGCTGACTTTAATGGTTACCCCTGATGCACCGGTCTTTACAGATCCGAACGCCACTGTGGCCTGGTCAGGAAATCTGACCCCGGATTTAAAAACAAACGTCTCATTTAAAAGCCTGATCGGAAGAGGAAGCGGTGAGGAATTCCAGATGAAATTTTCCGGAAGCGGATGGGTATTGATTCAGCCATATGAGGAAGTTTATAGAATTGATAAATAATTAATCCAAGTATGTAAGTAATTCTGTAAATTTCACCTTAAAATATCAGCACATGAAATATATTCTTACCGGTGTATTGGTCTTAAGTTTTACTTTTTGTCATTCTCAAATAAAAAAAGCGGAAGAAATGATTGATTCCTCTGTAAAGAAAGACAATTTCAACGGTGCTGTATTACTGGCTCAAAACGGAAGAACAGAATTACTTACTTATAAAGGACTTTCTGACAGGCATTATAATATTAGTTTTTCCGACAATACCAAATTCCATATTTTCTCCCTTACGAAAACCTTTACCGCCGTTCTTATCATGCAATTGTATGAAAGAGGGAAACTGGATTTAGACGCAACAATTTCCACTTATTATCCTGAATATAAAGGTGAGGCAGCACAAAAAGCTACGATCAGAAATCTATTGACTTACAGTAGCGGAAGGGAAAATAAAGACATCAGTACCCCGGAATTTATTCATCAGGCTTATGATAATACAATTTGGGATCTGGATGATTTCATCACGACTTATTTATCCGAAAAACTGGTTAATCAGCCGGGAACAAAGTTTAGCTATAACAATGGGGACTACATTCTATTGGGGAAAATCATCGAAAAAATTTATAAAAAATCTTTTGAAGAAGTATTAAAGGAACAAATTTTAATTCCTCTTAAAATGCAAAATACAGGAATGCTTCATCACAATGATATAGTTAAAAATATTGATGACGGCTATACCGCGGACGAATCTGATGCTTTTGCGCTTCATACCCCTACCAATTCGTACATCGACAATTTTTATTCTGCGGGCGCCATGTATTCTACTCCCAAAGATCTACTGATTTTTGACCAGGCTATTTTTAAAAATATTTTGCTGAAAAAATCAACGTTAGACGTGATGCTTACTGCTGATAAAAAACTTGAAGACACCGCACTTGGATTCTGGGTTTATCCTAAAAGCTTTGGAAATGTAAACACTTTATTTGTAGAGCGTCAGGGTGAGGGATACGGACACAGCGCCAATTGGGTACATTTGCCTGAAAAAAATCTTACCTTAATTATTTTATCGAATACAAAAGATATCAAATATCTGAATAAAATGAGGGAAAGACTAATTTCTGCTTACTATGGGCAATAATTATCCTGTAAAGCTTAAGATTTCCTTCCACTCTTCCAGCTTTTTTTCAAAAGAAACGGTATGAAGAGGGCTTGTAGAAGGTAATAAGAAGATGGGAATTCTAAAATTTTTCCCTAAGATTTTCTGTAGATTTTTAAAAGACTTCCCGCCATTGCAGAATATTGCCTGGATATTCGGATAACTTTCCAGCAGTTCTTCGATCTGATTGGCTTCTTCATTCTTAATTTCCGAATCGAGACTTCCTTTTCTTTCGCAGGAGTCGATGACATCCCAAAGCGCAATATGATTTTTCTTTAACATATTGATTTTTTCCTGATAGTCATCTGTAAACTCTTCATTAAACAGTTCAAATATAATTTTCCAGAATTTGTTTTGAGGATGAGCGTAATATTGTTGTTTTTCCAAAGATTTCACCCCGGGAATAGAGCCTAAAATTAAAATTTTAGAATCATTGTCGATAATGGGAGGGAAAGAAAAAATTCTGTCTTGCATAATCTGAATAATAGATTTTGGCTGAAGCCGTTCCTGATTCTGAAAACAAAAAGCGGGCTAAAGCCCGCTCCCATTGATATTTTATAAAGTTTCCTTTAGCCAGTCGAAAAATTCTCTCTGCCAAACCAAACCGTTCTGCGGGTGAAGCACCCAGTGGTTTTCATTAGGAAAATACACCAGTTTCGATTTCAAACCTCTTAGCTGAGCAGCCTGAAATGCTTCCTGTCCCTGTTCGTAAGGAACGCGGTAATCGATTCCGCCCTGTACGATCATGATCGGTTTGTTCCATTTGTCAACAAAATTGCTTGGATTGAATTCCGTATATGCCTTCGGAAGAGGTTTTTCCCATGGCGAACCAAGGTCCCAATTCGCAAACCAGAGTTCTTCTGTCGTCAGATACCAGGATTTCATATCAAAAAGTCCGTCGTGCGCGATAAACGTTTTGAATCGGTTTTCGTGAATTCCGGCAAGCATGAACACGCTATACCCGCCATAACTTGCGCCGACCGCCGCTACTCTTTCCCCATCAACATAAGGTAATGTTTTCGCATAATCGGTTGCAGCGAGATAATCTCTCATGGGCTGTCCGCCCCAGTCTTTGGAGATTTCTTCGTTCCATTTTGTTCCCCAGCCGGGCATTCCACGTCTGTTCGGGGCTACAACGATATATCCGTTGGCAGCCATTAAAGCAAAATTCCATCTTGTGCTGAAGAATTGGGTTAACGCAGATTGCGGTCCGCCCTGGCAGTATACCAAAGTCGGATATTTCTTATTCGGATTGAAATTGGGCGGATAATGAAACCAGACACCCATTTCTTTTCCATCGGTGGTTTTCACCATTTTAAGTTCAGATTTCCCCTGAGAAAGACTTGCGTAGGTATCTTTATTAATGTCTGTCACCTGCTGCATTTCTCCGTTTTTTACATTGACAGAGAACAGTTCTGTCGAGTGGTTGATGTCTGTTCTTCCTACCAGAAGCGATTTTTTCTGATCGGCAAAAATTTCATTGACATCAAAATCACCTTTTGTGATCTGCTGAACTTTAGCATTTTTAGGATCTAAAGAAAAAAGCTGTTTTGTTCCTCTGAAAGCTGCTGTAAAATAGATCATTTTTGAATCTGCACTCCAGCAAACATCTCCGGAAACGCTTTCATCCCAACCGGAAGTAAGGTTTGTCGTTTTACCGGACTTCCAGTCAAGGATTTTTACGTCATTTTTATCGGCTTCGTATCCGTCTCGTGCCATGCTCTGCCAGATCAGGGATTTTCCGTCCGGACTGAATTTCGGATTTACATCATATCCTTTGTTGGATTCCGTTAAGTTCTTAGTAGCCCCTGTAGCCAGATCGTAAGCGAAGATATCGGTATTGGTGCTTGTTGAATATTCTTTTCCGCTTTTAGGTTTGGTTACGTATAAAAGCTGAGTAGAATCCGGGCTCCAGATAAAATCTTCAGCACCTCCGAAAGGCCGTTGGGGAGAATCCCACATTTTGCCCTCGAGAAGATCTTTAGCCGTTTCAGCTTTATCAGAAACATTTACCACAAAAACATGGTTGTACTTTCCTTCATTAAAATAATCCCAGTGTCTGTGATTCAGGTCAGTGTATACTTGTGCGGTCGTTTTCGGAGTATCGGAATATTTATCTTTTCCCATTACTTTTTCCACCAAAACCTGCTTGCTGAAGGCTATTTTTTTTCCATCGGGAGATATTACGACGTTATCAGCTTCACCGATCGTGTAGAATTCCGTCCAGGTTTTTGCATGATCTTTAGACAAGAAAATCTTATCGCCTTCCTGGGCATATATTCCGTTTTTATCCCATTGGACCAATGCTTTTTTACCTAAATCTACTTTCGCAGACTGGTTATTGATGACATTGAGAAAATAGTTCTCGTTTTTGGTTTTTTCTGTTTTAAGATCTACCTGTCCTGCTTTATAGATCAGGGAAGACTGATCGGGTGAAACGGCCTGTACTCCAACTTTCTTTAAAGTCCAGAGGATTTCGGGCGTCATTACTTTTTGTGCATTCATTAAGAGCGGCGCTGCCAAAGCCAGCAGACTGTACTTAAGTTTCATATATTGATTTCTTTTTTTGATTATGCTTTAAAATTCATAATCTTGTTTAATTCAAAGGTCCCAAAGTTACTTATTTTTAAGATTTGATGTATCATTTAAATAAAAAGAGTGAACCGAAATTCACTCTTTAACAACCTTTATTATGTATTTGATTTAATCCTTGTCGGAGAACATCGAATTAGCCAGCGAAGTAATGACAGAAAGAAGAATGCTGAAGATCAGTGCCCACCAGAAGCCGTCTACAACCATACTGTCGATAAAATAATCTGCGATCAGGATGATGACTGCATTGATGACAAGGGCAAATAATCCCAGGGTAATAATCGTTAAAGGCAATCCTAAAAGATTAAGTATCGGTTTTACGATCAGGTTTAAAATCCCAAGGACAATAGAAAAGATAATAGCTCCTCCAAACCCTGAAAAATGAACGCCCGGCAGGATCATCGTAAGTAGATATGCCACAATGGCGGTTACCAGAAGACGAATAATTAAGTTCATAATTTTATTTTTTTAGTTTATTGATTTATCTGAAATCTGTCACATAAATATAGCATAAATTGCTTAAAAAGTTTATTTTATTTTCATCATGGTTACGAGCGAAGTGGCTACATGGCTTTCATTTTCATGATTTTCGTCAACCGTATAAATTTCGGTACGGATGACGCTGATCTTCGCCCCGCCTTTTACCACATAAGATTTTGAAACAAGAGCTTCACCTACAGCCGGTCTTAAATAATTTACTTTTAACTCGACAGTAACGACGTAGCAATCTTCCTCATAATGGCTTACGGCAGCATATCCTGAAGAAACATCTACGAGGGACGCGATCATGGCGCCATTGAACATCCCGGCTTTTCTGGTCATAAGATCCATTTTAGGAATTTTCATCGAGATAAAATCGGTTTCCACTTCCACAAGTTCGGCTTTGTAAAATTTCAAAGTTTCCGAACGGTGGAAACTGTCGGTGATCAGTTGCTTTTTTTGCGGGGTCATAGGTCTGTTTTCGTTATAAAGTAAATTTCTGAAGTGAAAAGAATATGCCATCACTATTTATTGATGAATTCAATCACATCTCTGCTGAGTTCGTCTGCTCTTTCAACAGGAACGCCGTGGGATGCACCCTTATAAATTTTCAGTGTTGATTTTGGAATCTCAGCGGCAATGTATTCGGTATGGGAACGGAGAATGAGGTCATTTTCTCCTGCTGCGACAAGCACTTTTGCTTTGATGTTGTTCAGCTGCTCTTTGGTGATTTTCGGCTCGTCGATCATCAGCTGGATAAGCCTGATTTCGCTTTCGGGTTTTTGTTGCGCTCTTTTTTCGGCGACTTCATTCTTCATGGAGGTTACTTCATTTTCGCCGACGCCTTCAGGAAAAACATTGGCTCCGCTGGTCATTATTTTTTTAACGCGTTGCGGATATTTAATGGCAAACTCAAGCGCAGTATTTCCGCCGTCGCTCCATCCGAGAATATTGATTTTCTTTAATTTAAGTTTATCCGCCAGCATTTTTACGTCATCTGCAAACTTACGGTATGTTAAAGGTTCGGCAGAGGTATCTGTACTTTGCCCCTGACCGCGGGAATCCATGGCAATTATCATAAAATGTTTTGAAAGCTCGGGAATTTCCCTTGCAAAAGCGTCAATACTTCCGCCGTTTCCGTGAAGCAGAAAGAGTGGTTTTCCTGTTCCGTAGACTTCGTAATAAATATCAGCGTCCTGAAGATGAAGGATCTTTCCGGCGGCGGGATTTTTTCCGAAATTATTATTTTGGGCAAAGCCTGTGATGTATATTAAAAAGAGGAACAGTCCTGTAATTTTTTTCATGTCGTGAAAATTTTAGCTGAGATTAAAGGTAGGAAATTTACCCGTATCACAAGAGATTCTATGCTGTTATATCTCACGCAGATTATGCTGATCGGGCAGATTCTTTTATTTAAATTCTAAATGATTTTATAGATGGGTCTGAATAAAATTAAATAAGAACGACCGCAAAATTTTCATCCATGGATAAAACGCCTTCTGCGATGTTCTCCGGATGTGAAGTGAAACCTTTCAGTTTTGAAGTTTTCCCTTTAACAACAAGGTCCATCAATTGTTTATCGGAAAGTTTTTTACCAAAAATTTCGAAGGAAACTTTAAATCCACAGTTTTTGAAGTCTGAACATCCGACCGCTGTTTTTCCTTTCATCAGTTTATGCTCTTTGCATTTCGGACATTGGGTTTCTTCCCAGGACTGCAATTCTTTTTTTGGTGCGGGTTCACGTTTTTTCTTTTCCTTCACCACTTTCTCTTCTTCGAGGCTAATGACTTTTCCTTTTCCGTAGACTACTTTTTCGGTAAGTTCCGTCACCATCCGGATCAATTCTTCCTTAAAATGATTGGCTTCATATTCTCCCTTTTCAATTTTCCGGAGCTTGAGTTCCCATTCACCGGTAAGTTCGGGACTTTTCAGAAGTTCGTCTTCAATGGTATCGATCAGCTGAATGCCGGTTTGGGTCGCGATGAGGTTTTTCCTTTTCTTTTCGATGTATTTTCTTTTGAAAAGCGTTTCGATGATATTGGCGCGGGTGGATGGTCTTCCGATCCCGTTATTTTTAAGAAGTTCACGAAGCTCTTCGTCTTCTACCTGTTTTCCGGCGGTTTCCATGGCGCGGAGAAGTGTAGCTTCGGTATATGGCTTTGGAGGCGATGTTTTTCCCTGGTGAATCATCGGATCGTGCGGACCGGTTTCTCCTACTTTGAATTCGGGGATGGTTTGTTCTTCCTCCTTATCTTTTTCTTTGTCGGCCTCATCTTTCGGTTCTTTGGCATAAACGGCCCTCCAGCCGGGTTCAAGGATCTGCTTTCCGCTGGTTTTAAAAGGAATGGTGCCTACTTTACCTTCCACGAGGGTATTGGAAATTTTACATTCGGGATAGAAAACGGAAATGAAACGTTTTGCAATCAGGTCGTAGATCAGTTTTTCTTCGCGGCTCAGATTCTGGGAAGGCGGGACTTCCGTAGGAATGATCGCGTGGTGATCGGTTACTTTGGTATCATCAAAAACCGCTTTAGACTTCGGAATCGGAGCTTCCAGTAAAGGAGAAATAAGCTCCTGGTAGAACGTCATTTTCCTGAGGATGCCTTCTATTTTCGGATATAAGCTTTCTGATAAATACGTGGTATCGACACGCGGATAGGTAACGTGCTTTTTCTCGTAAAGGCTCTGGATATAGTTCAGGGTACTTTCTGCGGAATAGCCGTACTTCCTGTTGGCTTCCACCTGGAGACCGGTAAGGTCAAACAGTCTCGGATTTTTTTCCCTGCCTTCCTTTATTTCGAAAGAGACGATCTCAAAAATGTTTTCTTTTAAATATTCAAGTCCTTTTTCGGCGCGGTCTAATGTTTTTAAACGGTCGATCGCCGCATTGAAGATCACATCCCGGTACCTGGTTTTCAATTCCCAGTATTCTTCTACGGTAAAGGCCTCGATCTCTTTCTGACGTTGGACAAGCATTGCCAATGTTGGCGTCTGCACCCTTCCAATAGAGAGAACAGCTTTATTTCCTCCGAACTTTTTGGTGAAAAGTCTTGTTGCATTGATTCCTAAAAGCCAGTCGCCCACAGCTCTTGCATTGCCTGCGAGGTAAAGATTTTTGTAGTCTTCCGCAGGTTTCAGGCTGGCGAAACCTTCTTTAATGGCTTCTTCAGTCAGTGATGAAATCCAGAGACGCTGAACGGGTTTATTGCATTTCGCTTTCTGTAATACCCATCGCTGGATAAGTTCTCCCTCCTGCCCGGCATCCCCGCAGTTGATGACCTCATCACATTCGGCTACTAATCTTTCAATAACTTTAAACTGATTTTCAACGCCTTTGTTGGGAATTAATTTAATTCCGAAATTCTGGGGAATAATGGGCAGGAGAAAAAGGTTCCAGGATTTGTACTGCGGACCGTAGTCGTGGGGTTCCTTGAGGGTGCAGAGATGTCCGAACGTCCATGTCACACAGTAGCCGTTTCCTTCCATATACCCCTGTTTGGGAGTGGTGGCACCCAATACTTTGGCGATATCTCTGGCAACACTTGGCTTTTCGGCAATACAAAGTTTCATGAATGTTCGGGGATTTTGAAGAGGGACAAAAATCGGGATTTTTTTTGGATTCTGCTAATTTGTTGATGGCTGATGGTGGAGCGTTGTCGGTTGATGGTTGAGGGCGTGGGTAATAGATTGTAAGCCATATCCGGATTTTACCATGAAAGAAATACAGTTTACCTCGTTCTAAATACAAATTGCATCACAAGAATCTTATTTAGGGTCGTAAGAAAGTAACTCGCAGGCGTTAAAAACTACAATCGCAGGAGCAAGAATATTCTTTGCAGTTGCTCATATTACAACCGCAGTGGCAAAAATCATATCGAGAGTTGCAAAAAGTATACTCGCAGTTGCTACAAGTATCGCCGAAGCTCTTCATATCATTTGTAAAATTGCCTGTTTTATATCTGGAGTTGAAAGAAAATTATTTAGAGTTGCTCGTTTTATTTTCGAAGTTACTAAAATCATACTTGGAATTACTTATTTGTGATTGAAATTGTGAAAATATATTTTACAGTTATTTTTTTCATTATTGGCATTTTTTGATTGAATACATCATTTTCTGAAAATGATTATATACATCATAATAACCATTTATAAATTAAAATTGTACACTAAATGAATATATTTAAAAAATTATCATTTTATATACATTATGTATTTTAATTTAAAAATAAAACCAAATAAAACAAATTATTAACATAATATAATAACTAAAACAAACCATTGTTTGATGAAAAAATAATTTTAAATTTGAATAATTAAGAATAATTTCCATTTATAGAAAATAGTCCGTGTAATGATATTGCGTGATATACATAAGGCAGGATTAATCCGAAAACCCGCCCTCCGAAAGGAAAGCTTAAAGCTTCTAAATAGAAGTCTTAGCAAAAGAAGTAGGAAAAATTAAAAACTTTTAATTATTATGAAAAAATTTAAAAACGCAGCTTTAGCTGCAATTTTTGCCGGTGCATTATTCTATTCTCCAAATGTTTGAGCAAAGAGATTAGAATGGGCCTACGTATGGGACAATGGTTGTATAGAAAAACAGATTTATCATTCGGCATTATTTGGATTGTTTGAATGGTTTACTTATGAAGTAATATCTTGTCCTGAAGGAGTAAGTGCTCCAATTTAATACAAGAAAAGAAACCACCAAGGGTATCACTTGGTGGTATTTTTTAATATATTTAAAATATGAAAAAATTTCTTCTATACTACTTTTTCCTGCTTACCTTAAGTCTATCGAATGCTCAAATTATAAAAGGCTCCATAACCGATTCTTTAACCAAATCACCATTACCCTATGCAAATATTGTTTTAATGAATGGTAGAGGCATCTATTCGGATGAAAAAGGACAGTTTGAACTGGATGTAAAAAACAACATATATGATACGTTAAAGATATCTTCTGTTGGATATAAAGCAAAATTTTTCCCGTTAACAACATACAAAAATCAAAACATTGTAAATTTAAAAGTATCTCTTGATACCAATGTAGTAAATATTGAAGAGGTTACTATCTCTCAAAAAAAGATAAATTATACTCAAAAGAAAATATTCGGTGAAAGTAAGGAAGGTAATATAGGAATGACCTCATTAATAGGATATGAAACCTGCCTTTATATTGAAAATCCTACGCAAACTGCAGGCAAGGTTAAAAGAACTTATATTGATTTGAAGAGAAGAGATAATGCTGATTATATAGCAATGTTTAATATCAAGTTTTATGAATATGATGAAAAAAACAATGTCCCGGGTAAAGAACTTTACAGCAAAAACATATATGTAAATCCTAAGAACCACAAATACAGATTATGGATAGATGTAGAAGAATACAATATTAAATTTCCTAAAAATGGTATTTGTGTTGGTGTTGAATTAATAAATACGGTAGGCAGAGTCGAAAAATATGCAAAATTCGGACCTATGTTCCGATATACTTCCAGTATAAAAAACAAATCTATAACCTGGTCTAATTATCATGATACCGGATGGAGAAATGGTTCAACCGGAGGCAAAACAGGATACGTTAATCCGATGATCGGTGTGGAAGTATTATTACCCTCAAAAGAATAAAAACATGAAAAGAAAATATATAATTATTGGTTTATTACTTATTACATCGATTTTTATTATAGCGCTAATAACTCATAGGAGAGAAAAATTTTATTATATTGATCTTAAGGGAAAAGCGGAAATCCCGGTTAAAGAATATGATTTTGGACAAATTACTTATTTAGATACTGTTGATTATGCATTTGTGATAAAAAATATCGGACAGGAACCTCTTCTCATTAATAAAGTGTTACCCAATTGCAATTGTACTGTCATCGAATATAAAAAAGGAAAAGTATTACCTCATCAACAGACAGAAATAAAAGCACGTTTTATACCCAAAAAGACATTATTAGGAAAAAACAGCGCTTCCATTTTAGTCGAAGGTAATTTTAATAATGGCGTTACCGAATTAAAACTGAAAGGTTTGGTAACAGATGTTAAGTAAATTCACAATCCTTTTTAAAATCTTTTTAGTGTTATCAATCCAAAAAAGCTCCCTTAAAAAAGAGAGCTTACCAACAATAATTATGAAACTGGTTCATGAATTTTAATTTTATTTACATCGTCATGGGAACATCCATTAAAAGGATTTCCGTATGATCTGATGTGGCTTTGATCTGAAGATTTTCAACATTCCACACTCCGAAGCCGTCTCTTTCTGCTAGCGGCTGGCCTTCGATTTCCGCGCTTCCTTGAATGATGAAGGCGTAGACCCCGTTTCCTTTTTTCTTAACCTGATAATCGGTTTCGGTATTGTTTTCAAAGTTTCCCAAATGAAACCATGCCTCCTGATGGATCCAGACACCTTCGTCATCGGGATTGGGGGAAAGGATCTGCTGGAACTTATTTTTGCTTTTCGTTTTGTCTAATGTTATCTGATCGTATCTCGGGGTAACATTTCTTTTGTTCGGGTACACCCAGATCTGCAGGAATTTTACCCGCTGATCATCGTTTTTGTTGAATTCACTGTGCATGATTCCTGTTCCGGCACTCATCACCTGGATGTCACCGCTTCTGATCACCGCAGTATTTCCCATGCTGTCTTTGTGTTCGAGGTCACCTTCCAGCGGAATACTGATGATTTCCATATTGTCATGGGGATGGGTTCCGAAACCTCTGCCCGCCTCCACTGTATCATCATTTAAAACCCGCAGCACCCCAAAGTGCATTCTTTCAGGATTGTGATAGTTGGCAAAGCTGAAAGTATGATTGCTTACGAGCCAGCCATGGTCTGCTTTCCCCCTGGAATCGGCTTTATGGATCACTGAGTTGTCTTTAATTTTCGATTCGGGATTGGGAAGATGGTTGTAGCCCAGTGGTTCGAGCGGCTCAATCTCATCGATTTCGTTTTTCATGGTATTTCCCATAGAAGCCGATGCCACGAACATGCCTGTGCCCAATAATCCTTTCTTTAAAAAATCTTTTCTGTCCATATCTGTTGTTTGTTTATTTGTTTTGATAAGGCAAATTTAGGATGATTGGAATTGGTGTGCATTTAACTAGTTTAATAAATCTACTTTCTTTTGTCTTAACATCGAAGATTCGCCGTAGTGAAACAAAAGAAACAAAAATTTAAGACCTGGAGCTAAAGACTAAAAATGAACAAGATTTCTAGAGTTTTTTGAATCACCCCGTCAAAAATTATTTGAATTTTTGCCACCCCTCCACAGGAGTGGAATTTTTGTGGGTGTTATTTTTTATGGTAACAATAAATATAGAATGGGGTTATTTTTCTTTGGAGGCGAGGCGTTTTCGGATGGTGCTGACGAATTCCTTGGAAACCCCGAGGTAGGAAGCAATGTAATATTGTGCAACCCGCTGCGGGATGGAAGGATATACCTTAATGAATTCAAGATAGCGGTCTGAAGCACTTTTGGAGATGGTATTCACCAGCCGGTTCTGAAGCGTGGAAAGGTTTCGCTGCACAAGGATTCTGAATACTCTTTCAAATTTCGGAATTTCAGTGAGCAATTTTTCTTTGCTGGAAGGATTGAGCATGTAGATCTCGGAATCTTCAAGCGTCTCCATATACAGATTGGATGGCTTCTGATCCTGAAAAGACGCAATATCACTGATCCACCAGTCTTCAATAGCGAACAGAATGGTGACTTCAAAGCCATTGTCGTCGAGATAATAAACCCTCACACAGCCTTTCCGGATGTAGCCTTCAAACTGGCAGATCTCCCCTTCCCGCAATAAAACGGTCTTTTTGGGAAAGGTCTGGAAAGTAAGCAAATCGGTGAAAAAATGTTCTTCTTCCGGATCGAGTTTTATAAATCGTGTGACGTTTTGGATGATGTTTTCGGACATAGTTTGCAGTTTACGGCTGCAAATTAGGAAAAAGTGTGTAAACTTCGTTCTTTAACAGTCCACTTCCTCCGCCATAGTGATCGATAACCTTAACTTCTTTATCCAGGTTTTCACAAAAGTCTTTGATCTCTTTTTCGAATTTTTCTTCCAGGCCTGAGCTCAGAAGCACAATATCTACGGATTTGCTGCGGATGTAATCGTGGCAGGCGTCTTCATCGGTGGTAATTTCGGCGGTCCAGCCGTCATTGTTTTCGATGATTCTTTTTAGGGTATCGAGGATTTCCTGATTTTTTCCAATGACTAAGAAATGTAGGGTGTTCATTTTATTTGGGTTTTATGTTGTTTGAACGCAGAGGGCGCGGAGATTTTTTGACTACTAACTGTTTTTAAGTTTCACAAAGGCGTTTCACTTATAAGAGACCGCTAAGGTTTACTTGGTGGCTGCTGTCTGAACACAGAGGGCACTAAGATTTTCTTTTTATGCATTGTGCTTTAAGGTTCGCAAAGCCGTTTCACTTATAAGAGCTTTGAGTTTTACGTTGGTTTTTGAACGCGGAGGGCACGGAGATTTTTTTACTACTAACTGTTTTTAGGTTTCGCAAAGCCGTTTCACTTATAAGAGCGCGCAGAGATCTTCTAAGATATCGTCTGGCTGAAATTATAGGATCTTTTAATCTTAACCTTTATCTAAGCTTCAACTTTAACTTCCGATTTTACTTATAGATGTTTACTTCCTGTTATTTTTAGTTCGTTGAGATCCAATTGGGATTCGGCTTTCCGGATCTCGTCGTCGCTGTATTGTTTTTCTCTTTTCATTTTGAAGAGTTCTTTTCTCTGCAGGGCGAAGATATCCAGCATGATCTGGTGGTATTCGTTGAGGTCGTTGCGCCTGTTGGTACACATCTCAATGGAGCTCAAATGATTTTTATGGAGCCTGATATCGTTTTCAATGGTGCTCTTAAAGTTTTCGACAAGACTGTTGGTATTGACATTCGCCTGGTATTTTTCATGAAGCCTGCCGAGTGCCAGATTATCGAGCCTAATCTGAATTCCTGCCTGCTGTTCGTGCGAGGGCTGAATATGATCGATCTCACCAATTTTAATGAGCTTAATGATCAAAGGAAGGGTAAGTCCCTGAAAGACAAGCGTTACAAAGATCACAACAAAGGTTATGAAAATAATTAAATTCCGCATGGGAAACTCCGACTGGTCATTCATCATGACGGGAATAGACAGTGCCGTAGCGAGGGAAACCACACCCCGCATTCCTGCCCAGCCGATGATCAGGGGATTTTTCCAGCCCGGGGTGGGATCTTTGCGCACATTTTTGCTGAGCCATCTCGGAATATGGGCTACGGGATAAATCCAGAGCATTCTTACCACAATGACAATAGCACTGATGATGAGTCCATACCGGATTCCTTCCATGACCGAAGTTTCTCCCAAGCCACTGATGATGTCGGGAAGCTCGAGGCCGATCAGTACGAATACAAGGGCATTCATCACAAAGATCAGGGTATTCCAGACGCCGAGCATATTAACCCTCGTCGTTCCTGTTTTAAATATTTCATGGGAACGGAACGACATAAACAGCCCACCGCTCACAACGGCCATTACCCCGGAATAGTGAAAATGCTCCGCTGAAAGGAACAGGATGTATGGGGTGATGACTGTAAGTGCCGCATCGATCGCCGGTGTAGTCGGCAAAAACCGATGGATGGCATAGAAAACATGAGCCCCGGCAATCCCGATAACCACACCCATTCCGGCAACGAGGAAAAACTGTCCGGTTGCCTCCTGCATGGAAAAAACACCCGTCATCACTGCCGCCAGGGCAAACCTGAAGACAATCAACGATGAAGCATCGTTGATCAGGCTTTCTCCTTCCAGGATTGCGACGGTACGTTTGGGAACTTTTAATCCTTTTAAGACTGTGGTTGCGGCTACGGCATCCGGAGGGGAGACAATTCCGCCCAGCAAAAATCCCATGGCCAGCGTAAAACCGGGAATAAGCGCCTGCGAGGCGAATGCCACGACCAATGATGTAAGAAATACGAGCCCGAAAGCGAGTAGCCCGATGGTTCTTTTCCATTTCCAGAAATCGTTCCATGAAGTATACCATGCGGCCTCATACAACAGCGGTGGCAGGAAAATAAGGAATATGATATCCGGATCTAGTTTTAGAACAGGAACTCCCGGGATAAGGCTGATCCCTAATCCGGCCAGCACCAGAAATATGGGGTAAGCAATCCTGATTCTTTGTGCCAGCATCACGAGAAGCATGACGATGAGGAGGAGACCTAGTATAAGAAGCAGTTGTTCGTGCATGGTTTTTTTATTTTTATAATTTTCTTTTGTATTGAAATCGAAAATTCGATGCAATTAAACAAGAAATAAATAGATGACAGACGAATAGAAAATAGATCATTAATGTAAAATAAGCGACTACAATATCTATCTTCTATCCGTCTATTATCTTGCGGTCCTTTTATTACAAATGTATGAATAATGAGGTTCTTTCTCGCTTTTCCAGGTTTTTGGTTTTATGGCCTTTTCCGGTCGTATCTTCTACCAGAAGAATTTCACCGGTCCGGAACTGGCGGATTTCACCGAGGGATGTTTCTATTTCCACACCTCCATCCAAAAGAACGATGTACTGTCTCTGTGGAGCATGATGAAAATCGTAGTCATAATCTGCGGAAACTTTTCTGAACTGTAATTTTTTAACCTCTAAATCTTCGGATAAAAATCCTATTTCGCCCTGATCCACTAAAGGAATTTCAAGATCTTCAAAATGAGATTCGCCGGTTTCGTCACTAAATATCCTTGTGATTTTCATGATCATTTCAATTTAAAATAAAAAAGAGAATAATAGTTTCATTGATATTTAAACAAAAACCAGTGAATTGGCCAGCTCTATTTCTTCCTGATTAATGGAATGTCCGAAATTCTGGTAAACTTTTTCAGTAACATCAGCATTCATTTCGCGAAAAATATTGGCGGTTGCATATACCCTTTCTACCGGCACATGGAAATCGGGATTGCTGGTTCCGAGGAACACAGGCGTTTGGGCAAAATCTCCCTTATAGTTTTCGCGGTTGATCTTTTCTCCGATTACCCCACCGATGATGGCTGCAGCACCCCCGAACTTTTGTGCATTTCTTGCTAAAAACTCAAGCGTAAGACAGGCACCCTGTGAGAATCCGAAGAAGTAAATACTTTCAGGTTTAATGCCTTCAGCCACAGCTTTTTCAACGGTTTTGCCTATGTTTTCAATGGCTGAAGAGAGCCAGGGCTCATTTTGTTCAACCGGGGCCATGAAGGAAAGCGGATACCAGCTTCCATTGGTAGCCTGGGGAGCAAGAAGTGCGTAGTCTTTGACATTTAAATATTGTGATAAACTTAAAATATCCTGGCCACTTCCGCCTCTTCCGTGTATCATGATTAAGGCTTTTTCGGCTTCATTCAATGATTTTCCGGCTGTTTTTATATCTAAAATATGACTCATGATTTATCTGTATTTTTCTGTTGGATAAGTAAATTTCGGGAGAACTTCTATGAGATGTTCTCTTTTATCTTCAAACTGTTCAGGAAGATTAAGGTGTTCGCCTAAGGAGGCCAGTTCTTCATCGACATCAAAGCCCGGTCCTGACGTGGCAATCTCAAACAAAACACCGCCGGGTTCTTTAAAGTAGACGGAAGTAAAATATTTCCGGTCTTTCACTTCGGTATGCTGCAATCCGAATCTGTTGAGCTTTTCGATCATTTCAAGTTGAGTTTGTGCGTCGGGCGTGGCAAAAGCGACATGATGTACGGTTCCTCTTCCCGCAAGGCCTTTCAGGGCATTCGGAGTACACAGGAGATCTACATATTTTCCGGGAGCATCTTCAACCGCAAACCTGAATCTGCCTGAACTTTCGGCAATAACCTGATGATCCATCTGCGTGGTAAGAAGCGCCGCGGTTCTTTCGTACGCATCCAGCCATATTTCGACATGATGAATTCCTTTAATCGCAAAATCTTTAGGGATAAAATGATTATCGTATCCTTTGCGGGAATCTTTATCATTAAAAACCAGTTCGAGACCAAGGCCGTCAAAATCTTCCAGATAAATGAAAACCTCCCCGGAAAACCTCTGCTGCGGATGTTTGAAAGGGATATTAAACTGATTCAGGCGGGTCATCCAGTAGTCCAGTGCCTCCATTGAGACGGAAAATGCGGTTGTATTGAGCATTCCTTTTCCGTGCCTGCCGTTTACCAGCCCTTTTCCGTAGGGAAATGTGGTCATGATGGTTCCGGGTGTTCCGAATTCGTCGCCGAAGTAAAAATGATATACGTCGGAATAGTCGAAATTTACGGTAGTTTTTACGAGCCGGAGCCCCAAAACTCCGGTGTAAAAGTCTATATTTTCCTGTGCGTCGCCGGTGATGGCTGTAACGTGATGAAGTCCTGTGATGAGTGCCATAGTTTGAGGTTGATTGAGGTTGAGGTTAAAAATTGTTTAGTTTTCTTCTTTAAACCAAACGTCGCTGTACAATTCCGGGTTTCTTTTGAACTGGGCGTGAACATACGGACACAACGGTACGATTTTAAGTTCATTTTCCCTGGCGTAGGAAACCAGTTTGTCCAATAATATTTTGGCAAAACCTTTCCCTGCGTATTCTTCGCTGACTTCGGTGTGGTAAACGGTTAATTTGTTTCCCATTACTGAAATATCCATTTTTCCGGCTTTATTGTCGTCTGAAAAAAGCTGTATTTCTCCTCTTACGTTTCCTAAAATTACTTTCGTTGTTTCCATAATGTTGTTTTTTGGTTGATGGTTGATAGTTGATGGCTTACAGCTTATTGCTTACTGCCTACTGCTTACTGCTTACTGCTTACTGCCTACTGCCTACTGCCTACTGCCTACTGCCTACTGCTAAATTACCGTGTTTTGTAAAAATAGCCGATAACCTATGATAACTTCGGAAGTACTTCTTCAATCTTTTCGCGGAGTCCTTCGTGTTGTTTTGGCAGCTTAAGGTTTGTTCCCAATTCGTTTAAAGGTTCATCTACGGTAAATCCCGGATTATCAGTTGCAATTTCGAAAAGAACACCGCCCGGTTCACGGAAATACAGCGAATAAAAGTAATCCCTGTCGATTTTCGGAGTAACATTAAAACCTGCGGAAAGTACTTTTTCACGGAATTCCATTAAAACATTGTCATCTTTCACCCGGAAAGCCACATGGTGATTGGTTCCCGCAGCATTTCTTCCCGCCAATATTTTATCATTTTCAATAATATCAACGATGTTGGCAGTCTCTATGGCATTCGTAGCAAAACGGGACCTCTCTCCTTCCTGTTTACTGAATTCATACCCGAAAATATCGGTCAGAACTTTAACCGTAGGGTCTGCTTTTTTCAGGGTAAGGGTTACATTATGAAATCCTTTCAACGCATTTTCTTCTTTGATATCTTCTGTGGTCCATACTTTTCTGTTGTCTGCCGGATCTTCGATAAATTGTAGTTGAAGACCATCCGGATCTCTGAATGAAATCAGCTTTTCGCCAAATATTTCACTTTCTTCTACGTTTACGTTAAATTGCTGCAGTCTATTTTTCCAGAAATCAAGACTTCCTTTCGGCACGGAATACCCGATGTGTGTGGCAAGGCCTGTTCCGTTTGTTCCTTTTCCTATTCCTTCCCACGGAAAGAATGTCAAAATAGTTCCCGGCGTTCCTTCTTCATTTCCAAAATAAAAATGATAGGTTCCCGGATCATCAAAGTTGACGGTTTTTTTTACCAGCCTTACGCCCAATACCTGAGTGTAAAAATCTAAATTTCTTTTTGCATTGTCTGCTATCGCCGTGATATGGTGCAGACCTAAAATTCTATTGTCCATTTTCTTTAATTTTTATATGACAAAGGTAGGTTGCTGATGAGTGCGGTGCATTTAACTAGTTTAATAAATAACATTTTAAGCCTTAAAAAGGAAAATACCGGCATTTAAAGGGAAAATTTCAGGATTAGTCATTAAATACTCATCAAAAAAATCAAAACAAAATTTTAAAAATCAATCACTTACCTACAAATTTAAAATATTTTGTAAAAAAGTCTACTTTTTTAGTGGACTAATAAATTTTTATATTCTATATTTGCAACCGTAACAACATTATAAAATGAACAGAAGTCTGAAACCTATTTCCAAAATCAATCATACCATCAATACAATGATGTATTGCTGTATGCCTGCAATAGGACCCTGTGGTGACTGACCTTACTTTATATGACATATTTTAAAGGCTTTACCACGTTGTAAAGCCTTTTTTATTTATTGAAGATTTAAAGAAAAAATGATAGCAATCAAAAATATTTCAAAAACTTTCCATCAGAAAAAGCAGTCGTTCAAGGCCCTGGATCAGGTAAGCCTGGAGATCAGCAAAGGTGATATTGTCGGCATTATCGGCTTTTCGGGGGCAGGAAAAAGCACCCTTATCAGAACGGTAAATCTCCTGGAAAGGCCTGATGAAGGTACCATCACGATCAACGGAAAAGATTTTACAAAACTAAGTTCCGGCGAACTGGCGAAGGAAAGAAAGAAAATAGGAATGATTTTCCAGCATTTCAATCTGCTTTCCTCAAGAACAGTTTCGGAAAATATTGCTTTACCTCTCGAGCTGGACGGTTTAAGCAAAACAAAGATAACGGAGAAAGTAAACGAACTCCTGCGAGTAGTAGGTCTTGAAGATAAAGCTCAAGATTATCCCAAGAGCCTTTCGGGTGGACAAAAACAGAGGGTTGCTATCGCCAGGGCTCTTGCCAATGATCCGTATCTGCTGCTCTGTGATGAGGCGACCAGCGCACTGGATCCCGCTACCACCCTGTCGATCCTGGAACTTCTCCGGGATATCAATCAGAGGCTGGGCATCACGATCCTTCTCATCACCCACGAAATGGAAGTCATCCGGAACATCTGCAACCATGTAGCCGTGATCGACAAAGGAAAACTCATCGCAAAAGGAAGTCTGCGTGACCTTGTTTCACAGAAAGATCATCCCATCATCAAACAATTTTTAAACCCAGGTGCTATGACAATACCCCAGGAACTCAACAAGAAATTACAGAAAGACCCTAAGGACGGTCTTTTCCCTCTTTTAGAAATAGAAGTAAACGAAGATATTTCGGTAGAAGAACTTCTCTCCATCGTGTATGAAAGATATAAAATTCCCTACAAGCTCCTGAAGGCTGATGTAGAATATCTGGGAGATGCCAATTTCGGTAAACTCCTCCTCCAGCTGCAGGGCGGTAAGGAAGCCAATCAGCAGGCCATTTATTATTTAAATCAAAACAAAATTCAAAACAGAGTTAGAGGTTATGCTTAGTGAAACAGAGATTGCCCTCTTGCTGAAGGGAGCGTGGGAAACGGTTTACATGACTTTTGTTTCCGGGTTTTTCGGATTTGCTTTGGGATTGCCGACGGGAATCCTGCTGTTCCTGACCAAAAAAGGACAACTTTTGGAAAATATAGTTTACAACAGAATTTTATCTGTAGTAGTGAATATCTTCCGGTCAATCCCTTTCATTATCCTGATCGTATGGATGATCCCTTTTACGAGGAGCATCGTCGGAACCTCCATCGGTGTGAATGCCGCTTTGGTTCCATTAAGCATCGGGGCAGCGCCTTTTATTGCGAGACTCGTTGAAAACAGTCTTCTGGAAGTTCCTTACGGACTGATAGAGACGGCACGTGCATTGGGAGCCCGCCCGCTTCAGATCATCCGGAAAATTCTGCTTCCCGAAGCCCTTCCTTCATTGATCAACAATGCCAGCATAACGCTGATAACGCTTGTGGGATATTCTGCGATGGGTGGTGCCGTAGGAGCAGGCGGACTCGGACAGATCGGCTATCAGTACGGCTACATCGGCTACAATGCCGTCATCATGAATCTTGTCCTTGCCTTGCTGGTGGCGATTGTATTTGTTATCCAGTTTTCCGGCGACCGGCTGTCTAAAAAGTTTGATCACCGTTAATTGCCATCAAATAAGGGCAGAATTTAAACAATAATGTGAATGTGAAATAGTGTGGTGACATGGTAATCCTTTGTCACAAATGGTAAAGGGCGAATTTCCGGAATACCCTGAGATTAATAATTTTCCGCGATTTTCGCTTTTTTACCATTAAAAAAGAATTTAACAATGATAAAAATAAAAATGCTCAGCATACTGGCGGCGGGATTATTGGTCTTCTCGTGCCGTCCGGGAAGGAATAACGATCCGAACTTCATCAGGGTGGGCATCACTTTCGGCCCCGAACAGGAGATTGCGGAAATAGCCAAAAAGGTCGCCAAAGAGAAGTATAACCTTGATGTAGAGCTGGTAGCCTTCAATGATTATGTGGTCCCCAATGAAGCATTAAACAATGGCGACATCGATGCGAATGCTTTCCAGCATGTGCCTTACCTTCAGGAACAATCGAAACAGAGAGGTTACCGGCTGGCGGTGGTGGGCAATACTTTTGTGTATCCTATTGTGGCTTATTCAAAAAAGATCAGGAATATCAGTCAGCTGAAGGACGGCAACACGATCGTGATTCCCAATGATCCTACGAATGGTGGCCGTTCGCTGTTGCTGCTTGAGAAAAACGGACTTCTGAAACTAAGAAAAGGAGTCGGCCTGCTTCCGAAAGTAACCGATATTACCGGGAATCCGAAACAGCTGAAAATCCTTGAAATTGAGGCGGCCCAATTACCGCGGGTATTGGATGATAATGAAGTGGTGATCGCCATCATTAACAACAATTTTGCGGCCCAGGCCGGACTGGATGCACAAAAAAACGGTGTTTTCCAAGAAGATAAAGATTCTCCGTACGTAAACGTTATTGTTACCCGCCAGGATAATAAAAATGCTGAAAACGTGAAAAAATTTGTGAAATCCTACGAATCGGATGAGGTTGAAAAAAAAGCCGCCGAGATTTTCAAAGGTGGCGCTGTGAAAGGATGGAACTGATTGGTTGACATTGTTCTTGTCTATACCAGCCGGGAGCTTTGCTGACATAGATTCTGTTATATTATATTTGGGCATCATTCCATACCAGGAGTGATGCTTTTTGTTTGTCTGAAATAGTGGTGAGAAATAACCAATTTTGAAAAATTACATTTTCTCAATTTGAGATAATAAAATATTTTCCTACTTTTGTTTTTAATCAAAAAAGGCTTTTTATGTTAAAGAAAACCGCCATTGTAAGTTTATTTACTCTTATTTCCGTTTCTTATATGGCTCAGAATACCACGACCCTTCCTGTTTATTTAGACGAATCCAAACCTGTAGAACAGCGCATTCAGGATGCTTTATCGAGGATGACCCTTGAGGAGAAGATTGCGATGTTGCATGCACAATCCAAATTCAGCTCACCGGGAGTGCCAAGACTGGGAATCCCTGAATTCTGGACGACTGACGGCCCGCACGGCGTACGTTCTGAAGTGAAATGGGACGAATGGGACCAGGCCGGCTGGACCAATGACTCGATCATTGCTTACCCTGCCCTTACCGCGCTTTCTGCCACATGGAATAAAAATATGTCATGGAATTACGGGAAAGCTTTGGGTGAAGAAGCCCGTTACCGAAAAAAAGATATTCTTCTCGGGCCAGGTGTCAACATTTACAGAACCCCTCTCAACGGAAGAAATTTCGAATATATGGGAGAAGATCCTTTTTTGACGTCAAAGATGGTGGTGCCTTACATTAAAGGAGTACAATCCAACGGCGTGGCTACTTCCGTAAAACATTACGCATTAAATAATCAGGAAATGTTCCGCCATACCAGCAATGTAAAAATTGACGACAGAACATTGTATGAAATTTATCTTCCGCCTTTCAAAGCGGCTGTTACAGAAGGAGATTCCTGGACCATTATGGGAGCTTACGACATGTATAAAGGTCAGTATGCCAGCCAAAACCAGTATCTTCTCAATGATATCCTGAAAAAGGAATGGAATTACAAAGGTGTGGTGGTTTCAGACTGGGGCGCGGTAAATAATACCGAACAGGCTATTCATAACGGGTTGGATCTTGAGTTCGGAAGCTGGACCAATGGTTTATCAGACGGCCATTCCAATGCGTATGACAATTATTACCTGGCTCAGCCTTATTTAAAACTGATTAAAGAAGGAAAAGTGGGAACCAAAGAGCTTGACGACAAAGTAACGCGACTTTTACGTCTTGCCTACAAAACCACGATGAACCGGAACAAACCCTTCGGAAATATTGCTTCTGAAGAGCATAAGGCAGTAGCAAAGGAAATCGGGGAAGAAGGAATCGTACTCTTAAAAAATCAGGGAAATGTACTTCCGATCGACATTAACAAAGCCAAAAAGATAGCCGTTATCGGGGAAAATGCCATTAAAATCATGACAGTAGGCGGTGGTTCTTCCTCTTTGAAGGTAAAATATGAAACCCTTCCTCTGGACGGAATCAAAGCAAGATTCGGAAAACAGGCTGATGTACAGTATGCAAGGGGCTATGTAGGAGATATCGGTGGAGAATATAACGGCGTAAAATCCGGACAGAACCTTAAAGAAGACCGTTCTCCCGAAGCACTGATTGATGAAGCCGTAGCATTGGCAAAATCTTCAGACTACGTGATTTTTGTCGGCGGTCTGAATAAAGCTGATTTCCAGGACAGTGAAGGAAACGACCGAAAAAGCTACGGCCTGCCGTATAACCAGGATCAGGTGATTTCCGCTTTGGCTAAAGCCAATAAAAATCTTGCCGTCGTACTTGTTTCCGGGAATGCAGTAGCTATGCCATGGGTGAAGGAAGTTCCTACCATTGTACAAGCCTGGTATCTTGGATCAGAGGCAGGAAACTCTTTGGCAGCAATTTTAGCCGGTGACGCCAACCCGTCCGGAAAACTGCCATTCACTTTCCCGGTAAAACTGGAAGATAATGCCGCGCACCAAATGGGTGAATATCCGGGAAATAAAGAAGAATTGGCAGCCGGAAAAGGTAAAGACCAGAAAAACCCTATCAACATTTCTTATAATGAAGGGATTCTGGTAGGCTACAGATGGCATGACACAAAGAAAATAAAGCCTCTCTTCAGTTTCGGCCATGGTTTAAGCTATACAACCTTTGCCTTCGGAAAAGCGCAGGCGGATAAGAAGGAAATGTCCCAGGATGATAAAATCACTTTTACCGTAACCGTTAAAAATACAGGTAAAAAAGCAGGAGCCGAAGTTGCACAGTTGTACATCAGCGATCTGAAATCATCGGTTCAGCGACCAACAAAAGAGCTGAAAGGTTTTGAGAAAGTATTCCTGAATCCGGGTGAAGAAAAAGAAGTAACCTTCACGATCGATAAAACTGCTTTAAGTTTCTTCGATGCCGAAAAGCATGAATGGGTGGCAGAACCCGGAGATTTTGAAGCGCTCATCGGAAACTCTTCGGATGCCATTAAAACCAAAGTGAGATTTACACTCAAGTAGTTTTACTTATTTATATTTTCTAAAACGTGAATGCCCGGGACTTTTCCGGGCATTTTTTATTGGTGTTTAAGATTCGAAGACCACGTCTCTTTTCCTGGTCTTTAAATTTTTAATGATAAAATAAAAAAGTCCGGCAAGTGCGAGCAGCGAATACCCGATAAGAATCATTAAGCTTAAATTTCCCACCGCCCAATCTGAAGGGAAAACCCGGCTCATCAAAGTCATGAACGACAATCCGATTCCTGCGCCCAGAAAGTAGCTCGTAGAACCGGCACTGGCCGCCACCCCATAGTCTGAAGCACGTACATCACTTACTCCCATAACTGAGAGTGCTGTAAAACAAAAGGTCATTCCGATTCCTGAAATACAGGCTGCCCCCACGAGAACCAAGACCAAAGGATGCCCGTTGTATACCGAAATCAGCAGAAGCAAAGCTCCGGTCAGCATGAATGACCAGCCGAAAATGGCCATCTGTGCAGAATTCAGTCTTTTGGAAATGATGGGAAGAACAAATTTTGCCACCAAAGCAGACATGACACTGAAAGGCACGAGAAGAAGTCCGGCCGATGCCGCACTGAGTTTCATATCTTTCTGAAGCATTAATGAAATCAAAAACAGAAAACCTATAAAGAATGCACCCAAAGCCGTAAAGCTTATATTGGAGACCTTTAAAGAACGGTGTTTTAGCAGATTGAGATCAATCAGCGGTTGGGAAACTGATTTCAATCGGTAAAAAAGAGCCCATAAAAGAACCACCGCCAAAACCAAAGAAGAAATGACTAACCATGGTTGATCCCTGACATGAACCAGTTCGTGGGTACCGTACGTAAGACTCAGCAAGCCGGATACTAACAGCAAGCCGGAAAGCACATCGGTTTTTTCAGATTTTACGGAAGGCTGATCTTTGGGAAGGTAATGATAAGCGGCAATAAGTGTAATGGCCAAAACCGGAACATTGATCAGGAAGACCCAATGCCAGCTCAAATATGTGCTGATAATTCCACCAAGTGAAAGTCCGCTTCCGGAGCCGATGGCGGCAAAAGAACTGAAAATACCCACGGCATGGTTTCTTTCCTGATCTTCCGTAAAAGTATTTGTAACGATAGACATTGCAGAAGGCATAATGAATGCTGCTCCCAAACCCTGAAATGCCCGGAATACCGCGAGTGTTTCAAACCCCTGAGAAAGTCCGGCACCAAGAGAGGTCAGCATAAAAATAAGAGACCCCAGAAGAAAAACCCTTTTACGCCCGATCTGATCTGAAAGTTTGCCCCCGATGATCAGGAAGCCTCCGAAAAACAATACATACAAAGTCTGCAGCCACTGTACCGTTTCCGTACCGATCGCAAATTGCGCCTGTATGGAGGGGATGCTGAGATTTACGATGGCAATGTCCAAAGCTTCAACAAAGGTTCCGGCAGAGGCCACTGCCAGGATCAGATTTTTACTTTTCATATAGTTCATTTACCCTGCAAAATTAAAATCAATAGAACACATATAAAAATTTAACCTTAAATTTAGAACAATATTACACTTTAAGACAAATAAAAAGAACATAGTATCATTTAGAATAATTTAAATCTTATAAAACAGAACAAATGACTACCGAAAATTACATACCTGACGATAAAGACCTTTCCATCCTGCGAATTTTACAGAAAGATGCCAAACTGAGCGTCCGTGATATTGCCGGCAAAATCAATCTCAGTCCCACTCCTACTCACGAACGTATCAAACGAATGGAGCGATTGGGAATTATCCGGGAATACACTACCATTGTTGACCGCAAGAAAGTAAACAAGGGAATGATGGTCATCTGCATGGTTGCCCTGAATGTTCACCATAAAAAAACGGCCGGAAAATTCATCGAAGAAGTGGGGAAACTGAAGGAAGTGGTTGAATTTTATAACATCAGCGGAGATTTTGATTTTATGTTAAAAATTTTAGCCCCGAATATGGATGAGTTTCATGAATTTTTTGTTAACAAATTATCTGAAATCGAAGGGATCGGGCAAACGAAAAGTATTTTCGTGATGAACAGCATTAAGGAAAGTGCTCAGATTCTGTAGATTGGAAATAGACACATCAGTTTTCAGGAATTTCCCATTCTGAAAAACACATTCATTTAATAAAAAATCGAAAAATTCGACATATTTGATTTAAAAAAAATATTAATATATTTGAATTTTATAAAAGATGATGAAAACTATATAAATGGAAACTAACAGAAAAAATGTACTTGTGATTGACGATCACAGCATTGTAAGACAGGGTGTTTTTCTGCTTATCAGAAAGCATTTCTCAAATATAAATGTATTCGAAGCGTCAACATTGAATGAAGGAAGATCAGTTATAAAAAGGGAAAACATAGATTTTATCATCCTGGATATTAATTTCCCTGAAGGAAACAGCTTAAGTTTTGTCGAGAACCTGTCTGTTGAATACTGTGGCGGTATAAAAACACTTATATTTTCTGCTCTTGAAGAGGGTATCTATGCTTTTAAATTCATAAAGGCAGGTGCCAATGGCTTTCTCAGTAAACTTTGCGAACAGGACGAGATCATCCGGGCATTCAGCAAGTTTTTTGAATCCGGAAAATATATGAGTGACGAACTTAAAGAAAGACTCCTGGAAAATATGATCCGGAAAAGCGGCGCTACGCCTATTGAACTGCTGTCATTACGGGAGCTGGAAATCGCGAGGCTTTTGGTTTCGGGACTTACAAACAATGAGATCGCATCCAAGCTTTACATTCACAAATCTACCGTAAGTACTTATAAGAACCGGATTTTTGAAAAGCTGGGAATTAATAACATTCCGGCACTTCTAAATTTTTTAAGTGTGAATTAAATCGTAAAACTAAGGGTAATTTTTGTCCCCTGCCCTTTTTTACTTTCAATATTAAAAGTCACGTCTATAAGAGGTAAGAGTTCTCCAATAATTTTCATTCCTAATTGCGGCCCGTTAAACTTGTCAGAATTTTTAATTTGGGACAGTTCCTGTTCAGACATTCCTATCCCGGTATCCTCAATCACCAGATGAAACCGGCATTCGTCTTTGATCCCGTAAATATAAATAAATCCCTGATTTGTATACTTCACGGCGTTATCCAGAATATTGTGAATCACGATGCTTAGCACATCCGGATTACTAATTACCGTGTGATCTGCACTTATGTTATTTTGTATCTGGATAAATTTAAACTCTGCCGCATTGAGGAACAGGCCGATTCTCTGTGTCATAAAGTCTCTGAGCACAATCTGCTCCCTGGATTTATAGTTGTCATAAACAAAAATCTTATTGTACCTGATCGTAGAATCAATAAATTCAAGAATCTGTGCAGAAGACTCTTTGATTGAGCTGATAACTCTTTTTTCGTAGGTTGAGTCGTCTATGCTATCCAATAAAATTCCCGTACTGATATTGATAAAATTCAGAGGACTTTTGATATCATGACTGATGGCTGCGACAAGCTTTTTTTTCCGGGAAAGCTGTGCGTAAAGTTCTTCCCTTGTTTTTGAGAGGGAATCTATGGTTTCGTTGAGCTCTGCCGTGCGTTCTTCAATTTTTTCACTGAGGATAATGGCCTCTTTTTCTGCCTGCTTTAATCTCAGGGTGTAGATGAGATAAAAAATCAGAAGCACAAGGATCACCATGGAAATTTTGAATACATCCGTTTCCCAGAAAGCGGGCCGTACATATACGTGCAGTGTTTTGTAGCTGTATTCGGATGAGAAGTTCTTCAGCTTTCTGACCACAATACTGTGTTTTCCTTTCGTCAGCGCATTAATATTGATAATCCTGTTTTCAGGCAGCGGCTGCCAGGTTTTATCATCGATCTTGTAATCGATATAATTATTTCTTTGATTTCCAAAATTTACGAAATCCACAAAAATCTTTACATACCCAAAATTTCTCTCAAGCTTTAAAACTTCGGAAACTACTTTTTCTTTTTCATTTATCGCCACACGGTCGATAAAGAAATCTTCAGCAGGCAGCACCGGGAAGGCTTTTTTGGTATCAATATAAACCATGCCGTTCATGGATGGAAATATTACATATCCATTGTTGAATACTCCATTATTGTTTGCTCCTCCATTAAACTCCGAGGTCAGAATGCCGTCCTTTCGGGCATATTTATGGATATAAAAATTTCTATTCCCTTTTAAATAAGCATTAATGAAATCATTTTTCTTAACCTGAAAAAGCCCGTGATTCGATGAAAGCCAGTAAAAACCCCTTTTGTCATCGATTACACTGTGGATAAAGTCCTTTTCCATAGCTTTGTACCCAGAAAAAGGGATCTCCATTATTGTTATTAATGCTTCTGAAACTGATTCCGGACATAAGCTTTTTATAAATCCTCTTCTTTTCATTAAAAATAAAAAGTCCTTCGTTGGCAGCCAGAAGAAGTTCTTCGTCATTAACCTTAGCAATTCCTTTTATGCCGATATTAGTCTTAAAGAACATCTCCTCCGCAACTTTATGGTCTTTTATAACAACATATCCCAAGAGATGCCGGTCTTTGTACAACAGGGATAACCATACCTTATTACCAGAAGTGCTACTGATACAGTATACCGAAGAGTCATTAGTAAAATCTCTGACAATTTTTGTTTTATTATTAAACTGTAAGACGAGGGCGTGCTCACCTTTCAGAAGAAACTCTCCACGGTTGTCCAGTGGGACAATCCCGTATTGATCAATACCTGAAACTGGAATTGTTTTAATATAACCATCAATCCCGAACATATCTCCTTCACTTGTTAAAACTCTTCCCACACCATCATTGGTAAGCGAATGAAAAATACTTTTCCTTGGTGTGATGTGTGGATAAATAAATTTCTTCCTGATCAATAACAGGCCCTTTGACGAAGTACCGATACTGAGCGTCCTTGCAGATTCATCATAATACATATTGGAAACGGTAAGGTCACGGAGAGTTTTACCATCATAAATAAGGTCTAGGGTTAATAAGTTATTATGATATCCGACCAGGTAAATCTTATTATCGTTTCTGAGAAGAAGCTGTTTGTTGGGTATGTTTATAAAATAGTCGAAGTCCTTTGCCACTTTCAAGCCCGTTTTATATTCCCTGACTTTCCCGTTTTTTTCTATTTTTTCTATGACCGAACCATCCTTTATATGAAACAACTTGTCGCCAAGTAAAAAAAGACGGTAAAAAGATCGGGCATCGAATCTTCCTACGTATTGTTTCGCGTCCTTCTTCTGATAAAAAAGCTTATCATAATCCAGATAATAAAATTCATTTTTCGAAATAAAATAAAAGAATTTCATCGCACTTGAATCTCTTGGAACCATTCTATTCAGTTTCCAGAGATTTCCGTTGCCACGCCTCATCAGGTCCTTAAAAAGAGAAGACTTAGAGTCAGTAATTACAGAATATCCTCTTTTAGAAATGAGCGAGGGAATCCCTCCGGAATTATAAAAGGTAAACAGCCAGTCATCAGCTGCAGATCCATCGATCATCAGGGTACGGTTTTCTATCGATGGAACACCAATATTATGCACCAGAAAATTATTTCCATCAAACCTTACAATACCATCTTGTGTGGAAAGCCACAGAAAACCGTATTTATCTTTGACAATTGACATGATAGAATTCTGCGGAAGTTTACTATTGTCGGCATCATACCACTTTTCATAGTAAGCATCCTGCTGGGCACACAACGGATTGAATAACAGAAAGAAAAGAAATATCCAAAGATAATTCATACCAAAAAAATAAAATTATATAATAATTAAGTGTAATACTAGTACTACAGAGAGTAGTATAAATACTCGTCAAATATTGAAATAGTATTACATATTTTATCTTTTCATAGAAATAACTTTGTGCCTGTAGTGTTAAAGTAATAAAAACTTAGAATTATTAAAAAACCTGCAGCAAAAATACAATTTTTATGACATTATACATAGCAGTATATAAAAATAGTAGACTTATAAAAAGTGAATTATAGCGATGACCTAAGAAAACCAAATGATAAGAAAAGATTAAACTTCCCATTCCGCATCTCCGATGGCCTGTCAATAGGGCAATCCCTGAGGGTCATCTTTGATACGGATAATGATCGTAATGATGAAATATCAGAAAGAAAAATAACTACAAATAGTGTCAGGAATATGAAAATACTATATGATCTAAAAAGAAATATCATGATTTTCACTGCTTCCTTATCACAAATTTCTGATAAGACCCATAAAAATAATCAACCGAAGTTGAGAAAAATTAAACACAAGAAACGAAAACCATAAAAGCAAATGATGTAATACCCGAAAATAAATTCAAAACGCAAGATTCTAAAAACACATAATGATTATTAAGGTTCAGGGGTTGCAGAGATCGTCTCTGCAATTCTGAAAACCGACAGGAAAACACAAACTCATCATATCCAACGCACAGTGATGAAAAAAAATAGCTTAAGTGTTAACTCATATTAAGTGAAGGTGTTTCTTTAAGAAGTTTTGAGTATGTGCTTCAGGCTGTTTTAAAAGTTTTGACAGATCCTGAAATGCATCTTTGCGGAATGATAGAATTCATTAAGACCATATCGTTCCGCAACTCAAAACTAAACCATACCCCTACGATCTAAAAATTTCTTGCAAACTTCAATTATAAAAAACATTATGGAAAGATCATTACCTGATTATAAAAAAATCTACGAGGACATTATCCGAAAAAAATGTCCTGAAAAATTCAATCAATGCGCACCACTACTGAATAAAAATGAAATTTCAGCAATGGATGTCTTATCTCTCAATGAAATGGTTTTCGGTAAAACAGATGAGTCACAAATCATCAACCGGAAACATAAGAGCTATGATTACGAGTCTATTATTAAGATTCTGGACTATCAGAAGAAAAATGAACTTACAAATATTGAAATATCCAGACAGTTCGATCTGTCCCGAAATACAATAAGCAAATGGAAAAGAGAATTTTCTTACTGATTCCAAAAAATGCTATTAATTAAGATTAAATAGTATAGAATATATTACATGCCTTTCAGAACAGGTTCTTTTACCTTTTAAAAACATATCGTACGATCATCGTTTCAGCGACGTATACGGTATTGTTAGAACGTAAAATATTTTATTTGGTTTGATATTTTACCGGGAATAATTTTGGTTGATAGTTAATACACCCGCTGTTCTAAAAAGGCTATTTAAATCCAAACCTCACTTTCTGCTGAAAACATTTTAAAATCTCTCACCGTAAGACCGATCTAAAAATCTTTTTTGAGATTTTTTCTTTAGCAGGCGATCCAGCACCGCCACCCAGACTGTGGAAAATAAAAGTGAGAGACAAGTGATGACAAGCCCTGATTTATAAAGGCTGTATTCTATAATTCCCGACTTATACGCTACAGATAATGCCAGAATTCCAAATTCTCCGGTCTGTGAAAGTAAGGCACCTCCATACAAGCTTTCCTTCCAGCTAAACTTTAGTAAACGAAATGCTGCCGCAGACATCACACTGTTGCTGATGAGAACAAAGAAAGTTCCCAGAAAAATGATGCTGATGTTTGAAAGGAGATAAGAAACATCAAGGCGTAAACCAATAGAAACGAAAAACAGCGTCACAAAAAAAACTTTAAAAGGAAGTAACGAATGTTCCAGCCAGCCGAAAATTTTCACCCTTCCCACAATTACTCCTGCCATAAAACTTCCGAGCGCGCTGCTCATTCCTGCTACTTCGGCCACTAACCCGGAAATGAGACATAAGAATAATCCGGAAAAAACCTGTAGATCATGGTCCTCCTTGATGGATGCAAAGAATTTTGGCAATTTAATCTCCTGAAAATTCCTAAGCCTTTTCATCATAAAAAAAATAAGAAGGCAGAACATGACCGGAAAGAGAATTTTAAAGAAATGAAAATCATTAATCCCCCAGGCCTTCAATAAAGTAAGTACAGGAGCAAGAAGAAGATCCTGGAATATTAACATATTAAGTACCGTTAATCCGAAAGTCGTCTTCAGCGTATTGTGCTTATTTAAAAATTCACTGACCACGGCCGTACTGTTAAAAACAAACAACACCGTGATAAGTACGATACTTTTCACCGAAAGTTCCGCAAAATATCCCACAATACAGGCAAACCCTATACTCAGAATAATCTTAATAACATGTGCTACAACAGGTTTCACAAGAGCACTCCGATTATCCGGAACATTAATTTCCATGCCTAAAAAAAACATCAGAAGCAGAATTCCTATTTCTCCTATTGTTTCTGTCTGTTCAGGGTTTGTAAAAACGCCGGAGATATGAGGTCCCAGGATAATTCCAACCAAAATATAAGCGATAAGATACGGCTGATTAAACCTTTTAAGAATAAACATCATTCCTAAAGTGGTAAGGCATAAAATACTTACTGACCAAAGTAATTCATTCATAACGTTACGGTATTTAAGAATAAACTGTTGGATACGAAAAAATTGGTTTTCCTTGAAGGAAAACCAATGTATAAAATAAAATAATTGATTATTGAATCTCTATGATCCGTGTTGCCTGCTTTTTAGCTTTTTCCGATTTTGGAATGGTGAGCTTCAGAACACCGTTTTCGTATTTTGCCTGAATGTGTTTTTCGTCCACAATATTTTCAGCAAGCTCTATACTTCTGCGGAACGACTGATAGCTGAATTCTCTTCGGACATAGTTTTCCTGCCTGTCTTCCGTATTATTTTTACGGGTAGACGAAATTGTAAGCGTATTACCTTCAAGAGTAATTTCGAAATCCTGCTTTTCCATTCCCGGAGCGGCGACTTCTACTTCAAAACTTTCGGTATTTTCTTTAATATTGACCGAAGGAAGCGTAGTAAGTGTGGATGAAAAATTGTTATTACCCCAATTAAAAAGTTCGCGGCTAAAAAAATCATCGAACAGCACACGTGGATCTGCAGGGAGCAAACTGCCATTGTTTCTTTTAACGATTGACATAACTAACGAGTTTTTAAAGGTTAAACAATAAATCAATAATCGTAACACATTCATTACAAGCAATATGCCACATCTAAATTATGAAATCTTGTCATTTAATATGGAAAAATTGACATATTTATCAAGGTAAAAATTGACAAAATTATCTACAATACAGTATTTATGTATTCGGTTCAGATCGCTTATTTAAAATTATTTATTTACAATAATCAACCTTTCATATTCAATCTTTCTTCCTGTAAATCAAGCAGTCGCAGATGTTTCCTGATGATATCTTCATCGAGCAGAAGTTCTTCGCGGTTTTTATGGATAAGCCAGCTTCTCTGAGTGTCGAGGATGTCGATATAAATACGTCTGTATTCTTCGTAATTTAAAATAATTTCAGAACTGCTCAATTGGTTTTCGTATTTCTGCAATTGATCTTTCAACGCCGGAAAACTTTCTATTTTGTTCGCATAATCACTTCTGATTTTATCGATGGCTACCGTGGCCAAACTGTTCAGAATTTCGTAATCTATTTCTTTTACGCTTTTTGTAAAATCCCGGTCTACCGGTGGAAATCTCTTCAGAAAAAAAGGGAGTGTAAGCCCCTGTAGAAGAAGCGTGAGCAAAATTACGATAAAGGTAATGAACAGGATCATATTTCTTTGCGGGAAAGGAGAGCCATCATCCAAAGTCAGGGGAATGGAAAGTGCGGCCGCGAGGGAAACTACGCCTCTCATTCCGGTCCAGCCAATTATTAAGGGGGTTTTCCAGCCGGGTGACTGTGCATCGGCAACCGTGATGAAGTTTCGCATGATCAAAGTGGTGACCACCGCAGCATAGCCCGCCAGGATTCTGACAATAATCAGCACAGCGGTTACTGCAATTCCGTAGCCGATCGCCGTAAAAATATCTGTATCGCCTAATCCGGAAACAATTTCTGGTAAATCTAAACCGATAAGCATAAAGACAACTCCATTTAACAGAAAGCAGAAACTTTCCCAGACTGTTACCGTACGTATTCGTGAGGCACTGCTTAAAAAATCATGACTGCGGTAAGAAAGAAATAATCCACCGGTTACTACTGCCAAAACACCCGAAGCATGCAGCTGTTCCGCCGCCAGATACATTGAGAACGGGGCAATAAAGGTTAATAAAATATCTATATTTGAATCGGTCGGTAAAAGTTTGTGCATTTTCAGAAAAACGTATGCTATAGCAATCCCGATTCCTAAGCCCCCCAGGCACATCCATATAAAACTTCCGGCTGCTTCATGCCAGACAAACTGCCCCGTTGCGGCGGCAATCATGGCAAACCTGAAAATGATCAGAGAAGAAGCGTCATTCAGCAGACTTTCCCCTTCAAGAATGGAAGCCAATCTTTTCGGAACTTTTACGAATTTTAAAATAGCACCGGCACTCACTGCGTCTGGCGGCGAAACGATTCCTCCCAATAAAAAACCAAGTGCCAGAGAAAACCCGGGGATAAAATAATTGGCAAAGACAGCGACTGACAATGCCGTAAAAAAAACAACCACAAAGGCAAAGCTGAAAATGATCCTGCGCCATCTCCAGAGCTCTTTCCATGAGGCTGACCATGCGGCTTCGTAGAGCAATGGAGGTAAAAAAATGATAAACAGTAATTCCGGCTCTACTTTAATCGGTGGAACGCCGGGAATAAAACTTATTAAAAGCCCCGCCAATACCAAAAGAACAGGATATGCCACCTGAATTTTATTGGCCAGCATGATAAGCATTGTAATCAAAAAAACCAGGAAGAGATAGAATTCGAAATCTTTAAGCATATAAAAATTTTAGATATTTAAATATATATCAAATTTTTAAAAACCCGATTTGTCTTTGTACATAATTTGAAGAATCAAAGAATCATTTTTTAAGATACAAAATATATTGAAGGCTTAAATGATTATGTCCTGATCCATACCGTATCGCAAAGAATCATCGCTTCAATGAACCTTAAAACCATTCACCAAAAAATTCCTTTGCCTCATTTCATTAGAGTAAGCAAGTCGTATGTGGTCAACACTGCGTATATCATTTCGTTTGACAGCTATTCGATCAACTTTGATGACAGAGAGGTTCCGATGGGTGAAATTTATAGGGAAAATTTCATTAAATCCTTCACAGATGGTATGTTGTAACGGTACGAAAGATAACTTTAAACAACCTGGATTGTGATGATTTAACGATAGAGATTAAAATAATTTACCACTCTCGCATGGCATTAAAACAAACGTTTTATAGAAAACTGTCGCGCAAAATCATCAAATTCCGTCCTGAAGCTTCTCCCTACCGGAAGTAAAATCTTGCCTACCAAGACTTCATTATTACTGATGGCGGTGACATGATCGCCATTGATGATAAAAGACCTGTGTATCCTTATAAAGCCCTTTTGCTGTAAATTGGCAGCCAGCTCAGAAACAGACATTTTAGAAACGGTGACCGTTTTATCTTTTAGTACGGTTTTAACATCATTACCCATGCTTTCGAAATAAAGAATGTCTTTGATCAGGATTTTCCGGTGAAAACCCTCCGACCTGAGAATCAGAAAATCATCTTCATTTTCCTTTCCCGCTTTGCTCAGTATTCTGTCTGCCGCTTTGAAAAAACGTTCAAAGGTAATCGGTTTCAGCAGATAATCCACCGCTTCAAGCTCAAAGCCCTCAATCGCAAATTCGCGGTACGCCGTGGTGAAGATCGTCTGTGGTTTCTGACGAAGTGATTTCAGAAATTCAATACCATTCATATCCGGCATCTGGATATCGAGAAACATCAGATCTACATTTTTCGTTTGCAGAATCCTGTAGGCTTCCATTGCATTTTTAGCTGTGCCCACGAGTTTAAGCCCTTCAATTTTAGACACATGATTTTCCAAAAGCCTGATGGCCAAGGGTTCGTCATCTATAATAATACAGTTAATCATTTCCGGGAGTCATTAATTTTACTTTGAACCAACTGTCTGCCTTTTTTATTCCCAGTGAATATCGATTCGGATAATTCAGTTCAAGCTGTCTTTTGATATTTTCCAGCCCTATTCCGGATCTTGAATCATGGAGTTTTTCAGAAAATTGATTTTCCACCATAAAGATAGCATGCTCCGTCGTGGTTTCAATAGAAATTCTGATCTCAATATGGCCATTGGTTTTTTCAGCCCCGTGTTTAAAGGCATTTTCAACAAAAGACAAATACAGCAGAGGCGGAATACGGCTCGGTAAATCAATTTTTTCCTCTACACTCACTTTCAGCCTTTCGTCATAACGAATTGTTTCAAGCGCTATATATTCTTTAACAATATTAAATTCATCACCCACAGAAACCAGATCTTTCTGTCCCTGATAAAGAATGTAATCCAGGATGTCGGAAAGCCTGCTGATCGACCGGGAGGCAGAATCGGGATCTGTTATCGATAAAGAATAGATGTTGTTCAGCGTATTGAACAGGAAATGCGGATTGAGCTGGGCCCTCAGGACTTTTAATTCCAGTTCGGATTTTTCTTTCTGCAGCTGTAACGTATTCTGTTTCTCGTCTTTATACCGAAGCATAAATTTCATGGAAATAAAAATGAATGCCCCGGAGATGATAGGCAATAGGTAATGGAACAAAAGATATTGGATATCTGTAAAAATATCTATTATGCTGTCCTGTGGCTCATCGGTAAATAACGGTTCGGCAGCATACACGATAAAAATACGGTTCAGTACGCCTAAAAGATATATTCCAAATGCAAAACCAATCGTAAAAAGAACATATTTTTTACGTTCAAAGAATTTGCGGATCAGAACAGAATAGATGAAGTTGGCCCCGATAATCTGGAAAATCCAGTGGCCTATGTCATAGTATAATATTTGAATGAAATTTTGCCGGTCATGTTGCCATATTCCGAAAACGAATAACGCGATCCAAAATGCAGTCTGATGCACGATTTCCCGGCCTAATTTTATGCCTGATGTTTTTTTCACAATACCGTAAAGATATTATTTAAATCCTTTCATTCGACCTCCTGTTTTCAAAAGCATCTGTTTTGATGGCGAAAAACATCAATAAGCTGGTAAACGCAGGAATCTGCCGTATACATTCAAAATGGATGATTGTACAGGCATTGATTTAAACCCATATTTAAAAATTGGAATTTCACAGAAAAAAATAATGGAGAGCGAAAAATTTCACGGGCTTGATCATCTGAGAGCTTCTGCTATTGTACTGGTACTCCTGTATCACTACAGAATGTTTGAACACCCGGCCTGGATCGACAGCATCGGCTGGATCGGCTGGACGGGGGTCGATCTGTTTTTTGTACTAAGCGGATTTCTTATTTCTAACCAGTTATTCAGGAAAATCAGAGAACACAATACCATCAGACCGAAAATTTTCTTTATCAAAAGATTTTTCAGGATTATTCCGCCCTATGCTTTTACACTGCTATTGTATTTTTCTGTTCCGGCCTTCAGGGAGCGGGAAGCACTTCCTCCATGGTGGAAATTTATAACCTTTACGCAAAATTACGGACTTGATGTAATCAGTCAGGGAACTTTTTCGCACGCCTGGTCACTGTGTATCGAGGAACAGTTCTACTTTGCACTGCCGCTTCTTTTATTGACCCTCATCAGGCTGAAATCAATAAAATCCATAAAATTTGGAATTGTTTTTCTTCTTGTTACCATCATTCTGCTCAGGGCTTTTCTCTGGAATCACTATATCATTCCTAATATCAATAGTGAAGATTTCTGGAAAGAGTGGTATATGAACATCTATTATCCTACCTACACCCGGTTGGACGGTCTTTCCATGGGAGTCCTGATCGGCTACCTCTTCCAGTTTTCAGCTAAGTTTAAGGGGTTCGTTGAACGGAATGGAAACCGACTTTTGCTGACGGGAATATTGGCCGTCGCATTCTCATTGTGGTTTTGCAGGGATCAGTATTCTGCCAGCGCATCGATTTTTGGTTTCACCCTGGTGGCCGTCAGTTATGGAATAATGGTAGCGGGCGCCATTTCAAAATCATCATTTCTAAGCAGAAAGCCTTGTTTTATAACCTCACAATTGGCGGTTCTCTCCTACTCCATCTATTTGTCGCACAAAGGCATTATTCATCTTGTACAATTGTTCCTGGATGAAAATGGCATTCCGGTTTCCGGCAATACAACCGTGATTATTTGTTTTCTGGCTTGTTTAGCGATCGGTTTTTTCTACCGGTACAGCATTGAAAAAGCATCGTTGATGATCAGGGATAAAGTCTTACAAATCAACTCCTCAAATATCAAATAAATACCTTTAAATCAATTATTTAAATAAAATTATCTAATACCTCCCCTATGAAAAACATTCTTATCGTTGTCGTAACGCTGGTAGGCAATCGGGCAATGGCTCAGCATTTTACCAAAGAAAAAACCGAAATTGAAAAAGTGGTCAAAAAGTTTAAAGAGAGTATCATAAGGAAAGATTCTACAACGTTTTACAGTTTGTTCCATGAAGATCCCGTGGTCTGGATTGGTGTCGTGAAAAACAGATCACAGCAAAAACGATTGGAAAAAAATCCAGGTAACGACAAAAACTTTTTCAGCGATACATACAAAAATTTTTTCCGTTACATCATGGAAACAGGAGTGAAAGAGGAAACATTTGAAAACATCAGGATCATTAATGATGATGTAATCGCCAGTGTGACATTTAACTATTCATTCCGCGAGGGAAAGGACACCACAAACTGGGGAATCGAATACTGGCATCTGATCAAAGCACAGGGGCAATGGAAGATTGCAAGCATCATTTATTCATATGAAGATGCAAAGATTTTCCCCAGAGTACATGACCATTAAACATTACTTTTTCCATTTTTCAATATGAGTGCTTATTTTTACAAATACTTAAGAATACGATCAATACTTTCCATTTCCATAAAATGATCATGTCTCAAATGGTGATCGTGCCGCTCGTGCGCCCAGGTTACATGATACGGAATATGTGCAGCATAACCGCCCAACTCCAGGACAGGCAGTATATCGGATTTTATGGAATTTCCCAACATAAGGAAGTTTTCGGGCTTACAATCCAGATGTTTTAATAGTTTCTGATAATCAGGTATTTTCTTGTCACTCATTATTTCGATATGATGAAAATAGTTTTCCAATCCTGAATTTTTCAATTTCCGTTCCTGGTCTAACAGATCACCTTTGGTGGCTACTATCAGCCTGTATCGCCCTTTCAGCTGTTCCAGAGTTTCGGTTACTCCTGGTAATAATTCGATAGGTTTTTGGAGAAGTTCATGGCCTATAATGATAATTTCATCTATCAATTCCAACGAAACGGTACGATTGGAAATCCTGCTTGCGGTTTCAATCATACACAATATAAAGCCTTTCACTCCATAGCCGTACAGGTGAAGGTTTTTCATCTCAGTTTTAAATAACTCTTGCGATACCGAATGTCGGGGCAGGTAATTTTCAAGCAATGCGCAAAATTGTTTTTCCGCTTCCTGAAAATAAGGCTCATTTACCCATAACGTATCATCTGCATCAAATGCTATTGTTTTTACAGTGTTTTTCATTTTTTTATTTTTGTATTTCTGAAAAGACAAAATTCAATAAAGTAGAAAACTAAAAAAAGGACATTTGTCCCGAGTGATCCATGTTACGAACCAACCAATCCGTTTTAGCTTTTGTGCATGAACTTTACGAACAGCAGGAACGTAAAGAAAATATCATCATTAAGCAGTATAGCAAAGGGCAAAAACTATTTTTTCAAAATGAAAAAGCAACGAAAATCATGTTTGTAAGGGAAGGCATTGCCAAATGTTTTTTTACGGAACAAAACGATAAAGAGTATATACTTGAATTTTTGGGAAAAGGCGAAATCCTGGGAGAAATTGAATTTATCCGTAATATTGTTTGCCTTTGTAATATTGAAGCGGTGACGGATATAACGGTTTATGCCATTGCTCCCGACTATTTTTCAGAACTCATCAAAACCAACCTTACACTGAATAATATGCTGTTAAATGTTTTTGCAGAACGCATTATCAACACATCAAGCCGGGCTTCTTATCAGCAGCTTTATACCATTGAGCATAGTTTGGGAAAACTTTTAAAATTGCAATCCAAACAGGAAATATTTATCTCAAAAGAAGACATGGCTTCTTATCTTGGCATTACGGTAAGAAGTCTGAACAGGGCATTGAAAAGCCTGTCGGAATAAAGTGTTAAAAATTTTAATCTATTTTAAAGCTTAAATTTAAATGAGCCGATGAATAAGAAGCTAACTTTGTTTTCTTCCTGCCGATCTTACCTTATCAAGCCAAATTTTACGCTGATGTTCATCGGAAGTTTTAATGATCCCGATATAGGTGACTTTTACCGGCTCTATCCCGCAAAATTGTAAAACCGACCTTTTGAGCTGATTCACGCTGGGTCTTCCGAACATCAACCTGTAATAGAGTCCGGGCTGGTCCAGTGTAGTAATGATATGGGCGGTCTTTCCTTTCAGAAGCTTATCCCACCAGACAGAATTTTCCCGGTATTTGAAGGCACGTCCCGGCAAAAACAACCGGTCAATAAAACCCTTCGTAATCGCCGGCAAACCGCCCCACCAGACCGGATGTATCCAGACCAGATGGTTTGCCCAAACGATTTTTTCCCAAGCTTCTACCAGATCGGGTTCCAGTTCCATGATTTTCTTATACCCAAACTTAAGATTGGGATCAAAGTTCAGATCAGCAATAACGATCTCCTTTATTTCAGCCCCGGATTCCTCAGCTCCTTTTCTATAGGATTCGGAAATTCCGAAATTAAACGACTCCCTGTTGGGGTGACCATTGATAATCAGTATTTTTTTCATTCCGTCAATTTAAACTTCTGTAATTTATTTATTTAAGAAGAAGGCTCCTATCAAATATAGACTTTTAACCCTGGTTTTCACTGTTTTAAATTACTGATATTTTTCATATAAGCAACCTTGTCAGACTTTATTAAAGTTTCTTTTCAATTTTAATTTAGATTAAATGTTGATGAGTTACAATATCTGAACCGTACAGACAAGTAATTTGGACCATACAGTCAAGTGGTGCGTTAAAGAAAAACTGAACTTTGCCCTATCAAATTAAAATAAACAAATGTCAGAAATTACTAAAATTCAATTGGGTCATAATGGACCTATGATTTCAAAGCTTGGTTTGGGATGTATGCGGATGTCATCAATCTGGGGCGGCCCGACGCCTGATGAAGCTGAAAGTATTGCCACAATTCATCAGGCTTTGGACAGTGGGATCAATTTCCTCAATACCGGAGATTTCTATGGTGCGGGTCACAATGAGATGCTCATTGGCAAGGCCATTAAGGGAAGACGGGATGATGCTTTTATCAGCGTCAAGTTCGGAGCGATCTTTCATAACGGGCAATGGATCGGGATGGATCTGCGTCCGCTAGCGATTAAGAATTTCGTCAATTACTCCCTTACCCGACTGGGAATAGAGACCATTGATCTTTACCAGCCAAGCAGAATGGATGGCAGCGTACCGATTGAGGACATCATCGGGACCATCGCCGGCCTGATCGAAGAAGGCAAAGTGCGCCATATCGGAGTCTCAGAGATCACCGCCGAACAGCTTCAAACAGCCAATAACATTCATCCGATCAGTGCATTGGAAATCGGCTATTCTCTGGCAGACCGCCAGATTGAAAATGATCTGCTACCCGCCGCCAGAGCATTAGGAATCGGGGTCATAGCTTTCGCCAATACGGCAGAAGGCCTGCTAACCGGTGATCTGAAAGCACCACTTTCAGAACATGACTACCGGAACCATTTTTCCCGTTTTCAGGGTGAGAATCTTATTTATAATCTTGAAAAAGTTGAAGTTCTTAAACAAATGGCTGTTAACAAAGGCTGCACACCAACACAGCTTGCCATCGCCTGGGTGAACGAACAGGGCGACCATATCATGCCATTGGTAAGTATGAGCCGCAGATCAAGACTTCCTGAGAACATCGCTGCCATGGATATTGTATTCACAAATGAGGAAATGAACATTTTAAACACTACATTTGCCATAGGTGCCCTCAAAGGCGGTACCTACCTGCAAAGATAATGGAAAGCCCAGCTGAGATCCTTCCCGGTGTTATATTCTACTCTTACCTTTCTTCGGAACGGAAAGAGAAAGCCTGCATCTGGAATCATCACACTTTGGTCATGCAGGTCTCAGGTCAGATGATTCTGGAAACCTCTGAACAGCAACTGATAATGTCTGCCGGCGAGGTATTGCTGATTCATAAAAATCAGCTGGGAACCCTCATGAAGACACCGGAGCCGGACGGACATTACGAGACCATTGTCATCTCGCTTCGGGAGGATCTGATGCGAAAAATAGCCCTGGAAGAAAAAATGGAGGCTTATGCTAAATATAGCGGGCTTTCAAATCTAATTCTCCCGAATAACGAGTTTCTGAAGGGTTATTTTCAATCCATTGTTCCCTATGCCAGAAGCTCTGGGGCTGAAATGACTGATGAACTGGGACTTTTAAAGGTGAAGGAAGGCATCAAACTAATGCTGATCGCCGCTCCCGAGCTCCGCAATTTTCTTTTCGATTTTTCAGAGCCTTATAAGGTGGATCTGGAGCGATTTATGCTCAGCAATTTTCATTTCAATGTTCCGGTAGAAAAGTTTGCACAGCTTACAGGACGGAGCCTTTCAGGATTTAAAAGGGATTTCCGGAAAACATTTGGAATGCCTCCCAGGAAATGGCTCCAGGAAAAAAGGCTGAATGAGGCACGACACCTGATTGAAAGTAAAAACAAGAAACCTTCTTCCATCTACCTAGACCTGGGGTTCGAAAGCCTCTCTCATTTTTCTCATGCATTTAAAAAGAAATTCGGAAAAGCGCCGACAGTAGGCTCGACCTCTTAAAAATACTAAGTTTACGATTTAGTAAGATGAATTTTATGTTTTGGATAAACGCTTTATGAATCGTAAGTTTCCGGATAAAATTTATCTACGAAATAAAAGTTTAAATGTATTATATTAGAACAATATTAATAGGCTTAGTATGAATATCACATATCTCTATGTATGTAAATACAAATTCTTTGAAGATATTAAAGTTCTGAGAATATCTTATTGCCAAACAATCTGGCACCATGCAGAACCAACCTTAAATCACTAGCTGTCTATATAAAATATTCTCTGAAATGATAAATGCCAGCCACCCAACGTCTGAAAATCTCCTGCAATTCATAGAATTCCAAGGCCCTTTAAGTAAAGATGCTTATATTGCCTTACGTTCCAGAATAAAGGAACAAACTTATAAAAAAGGAGAACATGTGGTAAACGAAGGAAGCGTTTGCAAGAAAATTTTCTTTTTGAATACCGGGCTTGTTAAAACCCTTTTTACCGCAGACGGCCGGGATTTTATTATGCGTTTTTTCCCGGAAGGCCATGTTTTTTCCGTTTTGGACAGTTTCATTGAGCAAAAACCTTCCATATATAGAATTACAGCTTTGGAATATTCTACGGTGAGCTATATTTTGTACGAGGATCTTCAAAAATTATGTTCTGAACATCATCAGATCGAAACCTTTTACCGAAAACTCCTTTCGATGGCGGTTGTAGAAATGATGAGCCGAGTAGGGCATTCGCTTGAAGAAACTGGAGTGGTAGCCTATAACAGATTTATAAAAGACCAGGGGCATCTCCTACAGCGGATCAGCCTGGCAGATCTAGCCTCTTACCTGGGGATTACCCAAGTTTCCTTAAGCAGGATTCGAAGGGGAAGCTAACGATTTTATCATTTGATAAATGCGGGCTCTATGCTGATATGTAATTTTAAAAAAAATTCATACAGTTATGATTCACCCGATTTTATTTAATAAGAAACTCACGGTTGCAGCAGTACTTATCATCACCATTGCAGCGCCTGTCATCGGTTATTTCTCTATTGGTTTACCTCCTGTCATCATAGTCGGCGGCTCCGCATTCATCGCATTGATATGCTGGTATAGAACCTATTTGCAGAATCCGGTGTCGCCATCGGTGATGTTGCCACTGTTTATCTTTACGGTGGCCGCATTGCAAATACACATCACAGAGGAATACCTGATGGGCTTCGCTCCTGCTATGAGCCGCCTGTTCGGAATTCCCTGGAGTGAAAAAAGCTTTCTCTTGATATTTGCGCTCGTCGGACCCACTATTTATACGCTGACATCACTTGGGTTGTACTACAGGATTCCCATTGCAGGGTTTATCGCATGGTTTATCTTTATAGGACCGGGTGTCGCTGAATTTACTCATTTTATCTTCCCGTTGATCTCACCGGATCTTTTAGCAAACGACCCACATCCGGTAACACATTCCATTACAGGTTTCGTGATAGAAAATATGCCAAATTACTATTACAGGACAACAGGGAGATATTATTTTCCTGGCATGTGGACAGCCATTCTGCCAATGATTCCGGGATGTTACGCTATTTTTAAACTGCTGTTTAGACCTTTGCGTAAAGGTTTAGAAGTTTAACGGCAGTGACACATTGTAGCTTACCCAGCTCTGATGATCCGGGAGAAAATCCGATCTTATCCTGCATTTGATACTTATACAAGGATCGGAAAAGATTCTTTAAAGGCAGAGATTTCCGGAATAAAGAATGGCAAAGATGACCATCGGTATTTTCCGATGAGACGTATCCGACAATAGTTCCTTTAAATGATACAGATATTGTCTGGCAGGATTGAAAGAAAACCTACAACACTCTTAAAAAAAATACAAATAAATAGTGCGCGGGTTCTATTTCCCGATACAGTATCTATAGAAGTATTTATTGATGGGGATTTACACAATACAAGATGTACAAAAGTGGTACACGATTAAGATGCTGCAACATCTTTTTTCTCTACTTTCCCGCAGGAATCTCGTCACGTCAATCACTTGTAAACCAATACTTTACAGTATTTTACGATAAATTAAAAAATACATTTGTACTACTTTTGTACACCTCAAACCGTATAAATTCTTGTAAATTAGACAATTAACATTTACCGAATGCATCGGTGATAATTGATACATTTCGCCTGTACACCTCAATTTTTTTCTATTTTTTGAATAAAGATAAATTTTCGAATGTAGCTTTAACACCTTAAAATTTGTATTGAGTCAAATAAAAGTTTTTCGTACTTTTTCTCAAGGTCATCATTTTCCTGAGCAAATCCTTTACCCCTCAAAAACAACCCATTCCAATTTATTAATTTCAGACTTTAGCTTTTCTAACGTTATAATAATTTCAGAAAAATTGGGTCGGTGTTCGCTGTACAGCATTTCAGATTTCATGGTTTCGTAGTCTTCTTCCCATCTCTTAATAATTGTGTCCGGAGGAATTGGATTTATTGTTTGAGGATTGTGTATTAAATAATCAACACCAGTAACTTTAGTAAATTCGATTCTGTGATAAACAATAGTTTTATACAAATCCTCATTCTTCAGAGCCTTATCTTTAAACTCAGAATGATAAAGACAATAAATATCATATAAATGTCTACTCAGACGATTTACTCTAATTTTATCATATGGTTTCTGAAATTCTTCATGTAATAAGAATATCTTCTCCAAAAAAGTTCTCTCAGGGTTGACAGAGGGTACAAGAAATTCACCATCTACAAAATCTAGATCTTTGTATTCCTGATCGACAAAAGAAGAAATTAAACAATCAGAAAAAGGTTCTTTTAGTGATCTGCACCCTATTTCAATTTGTACTCGAGGATTCAAATATCCTTTCGTTTCAATAATGGAAGGATAGTAAATATTAATGATTCGTGGATCTTGGTCTGATGACTGAACATCTTCTAAGGTAAATGTAACACCTTCTGCAATGCCTTTCTCTTCAAAACATTTCTGTAGCTTTGGATAAAATTCTTCAGATACGAATTTCCCTGATTTCTTTCGAAGATTAGTCTTTCTTTTGGTTATTTCAGTAAAACCCAAAAATTCTCTATCGATAGCCAAATCAATATCTTCAGAAAACCTTTGAATTAAATTCCAAGACTTACTTAATGAAGTACCGCCTTTAAAAACTAAATATTTAGCTTCGTCCATTTCAAATATTATAGACAAACTTTGCGTAACCCACCAGTCTTTTTCAACAGCAAAAGGTGTAATCCCTTTCTTTTCTGCAACGTGATTGAATGCATTAATTCTTGTTTTCTCCGGTAAGTTTAGAAATTTATTTTTCATTTTATTTAGTCAAAGCTTTACGCATTATTACTCTGATCCATTCAGGAGCTAATTTAATGTCATGTTCTAAACGGTATTGCTCTTCATTTTTCAAGTGATTTAAAACCGTTTGAATTTCATCATCCGTTACATTATCTTTTCCTATTTCTTTAAGAGCCTGAATTACTATCCCACTAATATTTCCAATCACAGCTAAATTTTTGGGACTTGTTTTTTTAAAAACAATACTTCGATTACCTACTTTGACAGTTCTAGCTGATCCGTCTGTATGATAAACCAGATTCATTGGTACTTGTGACGACAATCCGAGTTTATTAAGAGCTAACACACCTGTCGGAATAATTCGAGCTTTGTCCCTTTTTCTTATAGATTCTGCGATCTTTTCTGCCGTTGGCAAAATCTCACCTAAATAAGGATCCTGCTCTAAAATAGAAAAGATACCTCTTGCAACTCGACAAACTTTCTTTTCGTTAACCAAACGCTCTAGTGCTTTGGAAACAGCTTTGTAGTTACTAAAAGATAAAAAATCTTCAGTATAAAAAAGCGAACCCCTCTTGGCTTTTTTTATTTTATCAAGTATTTTATTATCGATACTTTCCATTGGTTTACAGCGTATTTTTGTCGCAAATTTAGCAAATATTTGCGACAAAATAGTCTTAAATTTGCTATTCTGCTCAATACCCTTTAAATTTGATACAAATTTAAAGGGTATTGATAGTAAAATCGCCCTTCGTTTTTGGAGGTGTCTCCTAGAGTATCTTTATTTTTGCGCATATCCAGTACGCACGATCTCAAATCTTCTATAAACTAGCAATGAATGTTGATTATACTATTATTGCAAACTACCAGCTAATTTAACCGTTCCTCCAACTGCCCTTTCCAAGTTGCAAATCCTTTGTTACTGTCCGAATAATCGTGCATAATCCTTGAAAAGTTCTGAGGATTGGTTTCTAAATAAGTTTGTCTCCCTTTCTCTTTTATAATATTCAATTCTTTGTCAATTTGTTTTATGGTATCTATCAATGTAGCTTTATTTTTTTCTGTATGCCAAATGTAGGTTGCTTCTTCAGTGTCTAAAGTCTCTAAAACGATATGATACTTTTGAGTTCCTGATAATAAGAATACAAATGAAAAAGGTTGCAAAACAAACCGTAGCTTCATTACATTTCGCTCGTGCTTGTCAGCCAAAAACTGAATGTGTTGCGAATGTTTATATTGCTTTCCTTTTAACAAATCCCCCAGAATACTTTCAGGGTTTGTATAAATATTTTGATTATTAGGAAGTTCATTGGTCGTAAGAATATTTTGTTTTGATATAGGAATTTGACCAATGAAGTTTTTATTCAGAAATTGGAACTTTACGCTTTCAATTAATTCTTTATTGATGTTTTCAATATCGGCAGAAGTTGCTAATTGTGACAAGATTACTCCATTTTCTACCTCTGCATAAATTTCAATATTAATAACTTTTGATTTTAAAACCCTGGCAAAATAAGGTTTAAGAACTTCGAATTCTGGTCTAAATTCTTCATTTTCAATTTCAAAATTAAATCGCTGGCTACTTTCTTTATCATTATATTCAAAACCAACATTACCATATCTGAAATCCAAATCTTCTATTGTAATTCTAATTTGTTTAGTAATGATTAAACTTTCTCTTTCGGTGATAAGTTCGGTTGGTTCGTCAAACAAGTTTGCGTGTTTGGCTATTTGACGATAATAACTGTTTCGTTTTAAAAAAAGTTTGTTCAGATAATCAATTTTGATGTCCCTGTAATCATAAATAGTAGGATTGATTTCCGAACGTTGTACACGACCTATATATTGAATCAGTTTACCTTTAAAAGAAAAAGGGTAGACTAAAAATAAGGTATTGATATTGGACAAATCCGAACCTTCGCCAAAATACTGTCCTGTAGTAATGAACACCTGAAAATTACCTTGTTGTAAGGCTTGCCATTTGGATTTCCTGTTACTTTCGGAATCATCGCCGCTTAGTGTAATAATTTCATAAGATTGCTTCAGAAAAAGATGAAGCGTATCAATATGCTCTTTTCTTTCAGTGATAATGGCGATTCGTTTTCCTTTGGATAGCTCTATTTTTATATCATTCAGAATAAGTTTGTTTCGTTCTGAGTCGTGAACTAAAATTTTTGAAAGAGTTTCAAAATTGTCTGTTTTTGAATTGAATGGCACATCCAAATCGGTAGTTCTGACAATGATTTGAGCGTGTTTAAAGTTTTCTATTTCATTGCTTATAACCTCTGAAATCACATCACCTAAATAAGCAAATATAAGTTTGTCATCATTATATTTCCTGAATGGTGTTGCCGTCAAGCCATACAAATGAAAAGTTTCCAGTTTTTCAATGGTACTTCGAAATGTTTCCGCAGCAATATGATGGCATTCATCTATTAGAATTGTTCCGAATAGATTTTGCATTTTTTCTGTTTGTTTTGGTAAACTCTGAACCGTAGCAATGGTGACTTGCTTTCCAATCTTAGCTTTCCCTTGACCTATAATGCCGACTTCGTGTTTAGGAATTCCGAGAAATGCTTGGATTCGTTCCTGCCATTGTTCCAACAACTGTTTGCGATGTACAACTATTAAAGCTGGTTGTTTTTTATCCGAAATAATTTTCAACCCCATAATCGTTTTACCCGAACCCGGTGGAGCAACGATAACACCAAAATCCTTTTTTGAAACAGCTTTTACAACTTTATCTTGATGATTTCTCAAAGTTGCATTGAATGCAAAATCAATTTCTTCTTTTAGCCTCCTTTGGTCTTTAAAATCAAAATCCAAATTCTGTTCTTTACAAAACCGAAGCAATTTCCCAATAAAGCCTCGTGGAACAATAATTTCATTTTCTGTTTCTTCAACAAGTTTAAAATAACGGTCTGTTCCAAAAGTATTTTTTCCTGATTTCTTCTTGATAAAGAATTCAGAATTGGCAAAATTTAATTCTTCTTTTAAAAAATTAATCAATGGAGGTGTCAATCCATCTCTTTGAATACGGATATTTTTATAGAGTGTGATAGATAATTTTTCGTAACCGCTTTTGGAAATTGGTGAATTGTGCGTTGTTGAAATTTCCTGAAATAGATTGTCTAAAACATCAATGGAAGCTCTCTCGATTTCATTCAAAAATTGCCATTGATGTAAAAAAGGTTCAAAAGTCTCCGGATTAATAAAACAACTATTTCCGGCTTCCATTGCAGGCTTATAAAGTGGTAATGCTATCAGATTCCCCAAACCTTTCCCCGAAAGAAAATCCTGATTAGGAAACAGTCTGTCAAAACTTGAACTCTTGTCAAACATTGAAAATATACCCGATTGTTCCAAAATCGAAATGAAAATTTTTCTACTTCTGACAGATGGATAAGGTTTTTCGAAAAATATCCAAACGTGTCCGCCATTTCCCGAACGTGAACGCTCCAAATAGGCATGGATATTTTTCTTTTTGCAAGCGTTTAAGAAATTGACCGCTTCCTCTTTCCAGTTCTGTTTATCAAAATCAGCGACCAAAAACCAGGAAGTATTGTTCTGCAATAATGGATAAACACCAATTTGCTGAATACCATTTAAGTGTTTTTGAATTTCGTTATCGGTAAGTGGTAAATAATTTTTGTTTGAATAATTTGAAAAAGTACCGCCATTCATTTTATGTACCCGGTAATGATATGGGTCGTATTGATACGCAGGCATATAACCTGACTTTCCTGCTTTTTCCCAACGAACGGCAAACATTTCCTCTCTTCCTTGAAATAAGGAACGGACAGTGTTTATTTGCACGTTAGGATTATTATTCATAAAAGTTTAAATAATGTACACTTCTGAAAGTTTCTGAAATGATTTTGACTCTCCAATTCTTTCTTTTGTTGTACATTCAACAAAATGTAATTGTCACCATTAACAAAAAAGGAATTAGGTGTTCCCTTACTTGTTTTTTCTTTGCCAACAACGGAATCGGGCGAACCTATAAATTTTATTCCCTTCAAATGCAACATTTTTTAGATATAGCATTTTTAATTGAGAGATTATAAAATTATGAAAAGAAAGCCATATTATATAATTTTACATTCCAAAAATCAAGTATTATAGGATTTACAAAAATTAATATTTGTCCTTCTAAATCACTATGCTTAAGGTAATAATCACTTACTTGTTTTTATATTTTGCTCGAACTTCTATATCATCAAGATAATTTCCCAAGGATTTGTTCAACTAAACAATTCTTCTAAAAATAGGGGATAGAGTTTTTATATTCGCTGAAATCTTGTGCGCCGCCCGATACAGTATCTATAGAAGTATTTATTGATGGGGATTTACACAATACAAGATGTACAAAAGTGGTACACGATTAAGATGCTGCAACATCTTTTTTCTCTACTTTCCCGCAGGAACCCCATCAACTTAAACGATTGTATATCAATATTTTATGATATTTTACAGAAAATTTAAAAATTCATTTGTACTACTTCTGTACACCTCCAACCTTATAAATTTCTGTAAATTAAACAATTAACATTTCCCGACTGTAACAGTGATAATTGATACATTTCGCCTTAAATTCTATTTGATCATTCTATCTATTAATTCTCTACTTGATTTACTAACTCCAAATTCTTTGATAGTCTTGACCATTTATCAAGTGCTGAAAGTGTTTGCGCGATAACACTACCAATAAGTCCTTTTGAGAGTTTAGCTTCCTGACCTAACTTCACTAAATGTTTAATGTTTATATTTCTACCTTCTCCCAAAACCATAGTGCTCTGCTCACCACCGGGACCGTTTGAAAAAGTCAGATCGTAGGCAGGTGAAAACTTCCAGTTACCTGAGTCGTCCATCAAGAAGGCAAAGTTCTTTGCGTGGTCATCCCTATTGTGAGACAAGACGTTAAAAACTGCCAATCGATACATCCATAGGCTTGAGAGCTCTAATAAATATAATTTCGGTATCTATGCTTCATTTAATGCAAAAGTAAATGTGCTCCCTGCCCCATATTCACTTTTAACGTTCAGTGTGCCGCCCTGAGTTTCTATAAATTCTTTGCTGATACTTAAGCCTAAACCTGTTCCTTCTTTTTTAGTGCCAGGAATTCTGAAATAACGTTCAAAGACTTTTGACACATATTGGGGTTCAATACCCTGCCCTGTATCCGTTACTGAAAAAATGACTTTCTCTGCCTCTTTTTTAACCTCAATGATAATTTCTGAATTTTCATAGGAATAACGGACCGCATTGGATAAGAGGTTATTAAGCACCCAGGAGGTTTTTTCAAGATCTGCGGATACATATTGTATCTCCGGATCAATCCTGGTGATAAATTGTATGTTTTTTTGCTCAGCCGATGCTTTGTTGGCTTCTGTTGCATAATCGACAATATCAGAAACTTTGGATGGTCTTATATTTAATTTAATGGAACCACTTTCCAGCTGTGCAATATCAAGCAACTCCCCTGTAATTTTCAGAAGTCTGTTGGTATCATCTTTTATCCCATTAACCAAATTGAGCTGATCCTGATTCAGAGGTCCAATCTTATCATTTTCAAGAAGCTGCAATCCCATCTTTATAGACGAAATCGGTGTTTTGAACTCATGCGAAACCGTTCCTATAAAATTGGTTTTGGCAACATCCAGTTCCTTGAGAGGCGTTACATTATGAAGCATAATCACCTGACCGATAAACTGGGTGTTTTGCTCTCCGGTAGGCACAATGTTAATAGCTATAATATCTTTTTCAAAATAGCTTTCTTTACCGTTAGCATAAATTTTCATCACCTCATTTTTTGCGGGACTGCCGGGCTGAACAATGTCTTTGATGATGGTTCGTACCAAATCATTGGTAACTGCTACATCCTGAATAAGTTTCCCTAAGCAGTTTTCTCTTTTAAGTCCTGTAATATTGAGTGCTTCATCATTTATAAAAAGGATTTTCCGGTTCTCATCTATGCCTATAACAGGATCATTCATATTGTCAATCAGGGTTTCAATCCTTTTTTTGCCTTTGAGGATTTTTTCGATCTTGCTCTCCGAAAACTCCTGAATTTTTTCTGCCATAGTATTGAAGGATCTGGCGAGCTCACCAAACTCACTGCTGCTTTCAAAATGTACGCGTTCTTTATAATTTTGATTGGCAATCTGCTTGATGCTTATGGTCAACTGGCGAATCGGATCTGCAATATTGGAGGGAAGGTTGACCATTAAAATAAATGCGATCAGGAAGCAGAGCATGCCTACTATTGAAATCATGGTAATCGCATCGTGCGCCGTATCATCAGCTATTGAGCTTTTATGCTGAATGGCTGCCATATTAAGCTGCATCAGTTCGGTCAGGTCTTTCCTGATGGATGATTTTAAAGCTGCATTTTCAGGATCTTTTTTTAGCGCACCAAAATGAGTAACGACCTTTTCTGTAGCTTCTTTTTCTCCCGGCTCAGTTACATTCTTTCTCTGTTTTTCAAGATGTTTTTCAAAAACGGTAAACGCTAAAGGATCTGAATTCACTTCTTCCAGGGCAAGCAGCATATTCCTGGAATATTCAAGGGTATTATAGTTGGCAACCAGAATATTGTTGGTGTCTTTTTTTAACTGATTAATGTACCAGGCGCTTAGGACCGATAGCACAATAATCATAACGAATAAAAGACCGACACCTATATTGAGTTTTGTTTTTATTTTCATTACGAGAGAATTACTAAATCTATATTTTCCTGAGACAATTTATTGAGCAGTGTATTAAATGTATCGGTAGCCAGAATGATCTTCCAGAGGTTTAAATGAGGCTTGCCGATACAAACTGTTGTGATTTTTCTTTCCTCACACTGTTGCATAATCGCCTGAGCCACTTTTATACTTTCAACTTTTATGATTTCTGCGCCTAATTCCGTTGCTAATTTAAAATTATTGATTAAGTGGCGCTGCTTATCCAAAGCTATTTTGTCTGAACTTTCACTTGGAATCTGAACATAGAGAAGATACCACTGGCTATGGTAATAATTGGCCAGTCTTGCTGTTTTTCGGATCACATTCTTTGCCGTCTTCTCATTAGAACTTATGCAGGCTAAAAATCGTTCTTTTTTAAAAGCCTTGTGGATCACTACTTCCGCTTCAACCTTTCTGGTAACCTGGGAAGCCACTTCCTTTAAAGCCAATTCCCTTAACTGCAGAATGCTTTCCGATTTAAAAAAATTGTTCAATGCTGAAACAATTTTATTCTGGTCATAGATTTTTCCTGCTTTAAGACGATCAATAAGCTCTTCGGCAGTCAAATCTATGTTAACCACTTCGTCCGCTTCTGAAAGCACAGAATCAGGTATCCTTTCTTTCACTTCGATTCCTGTGATACTTTTTACTTCATCATTAAGGCTTTCAATATGCTGGATATTCACTGCACTGATGACGTTGATTCCAGAATCAAGTATTTCCATAACATCCTGCCAGCGTTTATCATTCTTGCTGCCTTCAATATTGGTATGCGCCAATTCATCTACAATAACCACTTCCGGTCTCAGGTTTAGAACGGCCTGCACATCTAACTCCTCCAATTCTTTACCTCTGTAGAACAATTTTCTTCTCGGAATAACAGGCAATCCATCCAGAAGAGCGTGAGTCTCTTTACGGTGATGGGTTTCTATATATCCTATCTTGACATCTATCCCATTTTCCAGAAGTGCGTGAGCCTCCTGAAGCATACGATAGGTTTTTCCGACACCGGCACTCATTCCTATATACACCTTGAACTTACCCCTTCTTGATTTTTTAATCAGGTTAAGAAAATCTTCCGCAGAATTTCCGTCTTGTGACATAGTATAATTTTTTATTTTTTTTAATTTAATTTTTTCTGACATTCCGTTCCAAAATTTCTACCCGTTTTTCCAATGCCTTTATCTTTTCAGAATCGGTCTGCATTACTGGGCTGTCTTCTTCCACTTACATTTTTGATAACCAATCCAGACTCCGGGAATCATCATTATAACCAGTAAAACATCCCATAAAATAACATTTTTGAGGGTACGTTTTTCTTTGTTAAGTGCTTCGAACTTAAAATATCTCGAAAGGAGAAAAGTTGCCCAGCCAATGAATAAACAATTGATGAAATAAAAATAAATCCCTCCTATAAAATAAACATAATCCAGATGCGCAATTCCATAGACAGCTGTACACAAAGGCGGCATACAGGCTGTTGCAATGGCAACACCGGCAATGATCTTTACCCCCTCTTTTTTAACAATTCCGATAAAACCTGCCAAACCTCCGAAGAATGCGAGAAAAATATTAAAAATTGAAGCTTTTTGAAAAGATTCCAAAAGCTGCGTGGTATGATCGAAAGGATTGACGAGGAAAAACACAGTTGCCGATGCCAGACTTACGACCGTCATTTTCACCCAGTTTCTTACGCCTTCTATCCGCAGATCTCTGTCATTAATGGCTAACCGAATGCAAATCCTATCACAGGTCCCATCAACGGAAAAATCAGCATTGCACCGATAACCGCACTTACAGATTGGTCGTGAGGCCGATGCAGGCAATCACCATTGCAAAACCTAAAATCCAGAGATTAAAGCCTTTAAAAATGACCCCTTCTTTGATTTCGTTGTACCTTCCCTTTCGTGCTCTTCCCTCGCTGTATAGATTTGTTGCCCTAAATATCTTTTAAAAATATCAAATCGCTTCATCAGAAATTTTTGAGAAAAGTTAGGCAATTTCCTTTCACATTTGACCTTTTTACTATAAAAACCCCGAACCGGTTGCCCGGCCAGGATTTCTTGAGTTAATATGGAGTCTGTTTAAAAACTTACCGCAAGTGAGGTCACTGCTGTAACACTATTTGATTTTAACTTGTTGTCCCTGTTGAGAAAGATGTCATCTTTACTGCTTAGATTTTTAAGTTCGGTTCTCCAGACCAGATTGGGCAAAATCCAGTAATCTGCATTCAGAGAATATCCGAAGGTTTTGAATCCGTTTGCTGTTCCCGTGGCAATGATCACACCTTTTTCATCACTATAATATTCACCTCTTGCCGCAATGCTGAATTTTTCAGTTGGAGAAAATTTAGCGATAACCACGGGAGAATACCAAACATTGTACTGCTCGCTTCCCTTGGCTTTCTGCTCCGCACCGATGTCGAAACCTGTAATCAAAGCAAACTTCTTACTGATCTGAAAACTTCCGTATAAGTTGTGAAAATATCTCATTTGTCTGATGCTATCCGGTTTATCATTTCCAATGAAAGAACTGCTGTTTAAAGTGATCTTTTCAGACGGCTTGTACGTCAGCTGATGCCCGAAAGCAACTGTAGAATTTCCATCTACACGCTGAATTCTTTGCCAACCGTTAAGGACCAAACCACTTACGAACCATTTTCCGCTGTCGCTGGTGTAAGAGATTTTAGCACCGCTTTCAAAGTACGGGGAATTGTCTGCCAAAATACTTCTTGTCAAAGTAAAACAGTCTTTGCTGATGGCACTTTCAAAGCCAATGTGAGAAGGTAAAATACCCGCATCTATCCAAAGGTTTTTACTCTTTGAGATTTTAACGCCAACATTAGCTTCATAAATATTTTTCAGAACACCCGGTTCAGCCGCGTAGTTTGAGTTCATATATGTTCCTACTCCCAAAGCTACATTAGCTCTTAGTTTTTCAGTTTCGTAATTAGCTTTTACAAATCCTAAATTAAGGTTGACCTCGTTGTTTCTGTTGTGGCTGTAAACAAATCCCGGTCTTGTATTGTTCTCAGGATTGTTGAAGTCATACTGATAATACACTTCTGCATAACCAGAGATTTTTAAAGGGTTTTTAGTTTCAGTTTCTTCCTGAGCGTGCAGTGTAGAAGCTGCTCCAAGCATTGCAAATGCCAGTAATGATAGTTTTCTTTTACTCATAATTTTTTTATTGATAGATTCGAATTCGTGAATCTTCGATTTCATTTCTAAATAGATAATTTACTTCAAACCGTCTAATGCGATATTGAGTTTTAAGACATTGATTTTTTCGGTTCCGAATATTCCAAGAAAAGGAGATTCGATATTGTTTTGGATAAGCGAATTTACTTTGTTAACATCTATTTTTCTGACGTCAGCAATTCTTTGGGCCTGAACTTTAGCCGCCTGAACAGAGATATTCGGGTCAAGACCTGCTCCACTTGCAGTTACAATATCTGAAGGAATCTCCGATTTTTTAACTGTCGGATTGTGTTTCATAAAGTTCTCGATTCTTCCTTGAACTTCTTTCAGATAATCCGGATTAGAAGGCCCTTTGTTACTTCCGCCTGCTCCCGCAGCATTATAGTCTACAGCCGATGGACGGGACCAGAAATATTCGTCTTTATCAAATTTCTGCCCTACATTGGCATAAAACTTTTTACCATTGTGCTCAATAATTTCCCCTTTTCCGTTATTCGGAGATGCCTGAGCTATTCCGTAAATTAAAAAGGTGTAAATTCCTGAAAAAAACACAGCACAGAAAAGTGTTAATCTGATGGCTGGTAATATATTCTGTTTCATTTTATTATTTTTATTTGGAATGTCAGAAGCCAGCTGATGTAAATTCTATTAAAAAATTAAATTTCTTAATCTCCATCAGTTCCAGCGTCTTAACATTGCTTCAGTTTGTTTAAAATTAAATAAATAGCGAGACAATGATGTCGATGAGTTTAATCCCGATAAATGGTATCAAAACACCTCCCAAACCATAGATCAAAAGGTTTCTTCTCAACAGCGCACTTGCCCCGATCGGTTTGTAAGCCACACCTTTTAATGCTAACGGAATCAACATTGGGATGACAATCGCGTTGAAAATTACGGCTGAAAGAATTGCTGATTCAGGTGAATGAAGTCCCATAATATTCAATCCTTGCAATGCCGGAATGGAAGCAATAAATAATGCCGGAACAATCGCAAAATACTTCGCCACGTCATTCGCAATACTGAATGTTGTAAGAGTTCCTCTCGTCATCAGTAATTGTTTACCGATTTCCACCACTTCAATCAGTTTAGTCGGGTCATTATCCAAATCCACCATATTTCCGGCCTCTTTCGCAGCCTGCGTTCCACTGTTCATCGCAACACCGACATCTGCCTGAGCAAGAGCCGGAGCATCGTTGGTTCCGTCTCCCATCATCGCTACCAATCTTCCTTCAGACTGTTCTTTCTTGATGTAGTTCATCTTATCTTCAGGTTTTGCTTCTGCGATAAAATCATCTACTCCAGCTTTTTCAGCAATAAATTTAGCTGTCAGAGGATTATCTCCGGTTACCATTACGGTTTTAATACCCATTTTTCTCAATCGGTCAAAACGCTCTTTGATTCCAGGTTTGATAATATCCTGTAATTCTATAACCCCAAGTGCTTTTTCATTTTCTGAAACCACGAGCGGCGTACCACCGTTTTGCGAAATCTCTCTGACACTCTCTGCAACTTCGGGTGGGAAAGTATTGCCCGCATTTGTAACAATATTTTTAATTGCGTCAGTTGCACCTTTTCTAATTCGCGTGTTTTCATAATCAATACCTGAGCTTCTGGTTTCTGCCGTAAACGTGATGAATTCAGGATTTTTCACTTCATAACTCAGAGGATTAATTCCTGCCAATTCAATAATTGATTTCCCCTCAGGTGTTTCATCAGCCATAGAGCTTAGGACAGCTGCTTTTATTAGAGCTTTTTCATCCACCCCATTTGCCGGATAAAAATTTGTCGCTTTTCTGTTTCCGATGGTAATTGTTCCTGTTTTATCCAATAATAAAACATCAATATCACCCGCAGTTTCCACTGCTTTACCACTTTTAGTAATCACGTTGGCTCTTAAAGCTCTGTCCATTCCCGCAATACCGATGGCTGATAACAGACCACCAATCGTAGTTGGAATAAGACAAACAAATAGTGAGATGAATGCTGCAATGGTAATTGGTGTATTGGCGTAATCACCGAATGGTTTTAATGTCACAGTAACAATGATAAATACTAAGGTAAATCCTGCCAATAAAATGGTTAAAGCAATTTCATTCGGTGTTTTCTGTCTTGATGCACCTTCTACCAAAGCAATCATTTTATCAAGAAAGCTTTCGCCCGGTTCCGTCGTTACTTTCACTTTTATTTTATCAGAAAGAACTTTTGTACCTCCTGTTACACTGCTTTTATCACCACCGGCTTCACGGATGACGGGAGCAGATTCTCCGGTGATGGCGCTTTCGTCAATCGTTGCCAAACCTTCGATAATTTCGCCATCGGACGGAATGATATCTCCTGTTTCACAAACAAAGACATCTCCTTTTCTTAGTTGGTTGGATGGCACTATTTTAACTTCATTACTTGAAGTCAGCATTTTTGCAGGTGTTTCTTCTCTTGTTTTTCTCAAAGAATCTGCCTGAGCTTTACCTCTTACTTCGGCAATAGCTTCGGCGAAGTTGGCGAAAAGTAAAGTGATGAATAATATAAATGTTACAATAATATTATAGATCAAACTTCCCTGACTTTGCTCACCCATTGCGATCCACAGACAAACACCTGCCATTACCAAAGTCCCTATGTACACCATAAACATCACCGGATTTCGGAACATCTTTGCCGGGTGCAGTTTTATAAATGATTGTTTCAGCGCTTCATTGACTAATTCTGCCTGAAACAAGTTGTTATTTCCTTTCATTATAATATAGATAAGAATTAAAGTGAAAAATATTCAGCGATTGGACCTAATGCTAACGCCGGAAAGAATGACAACGCTGCTACAATTGCAATCACCGCAAACACCATTAAACCGAATGTTGCTGTATCTGTTTTGAGCGTTCCTGCACTTTCAGGGATATATTTTTTAGCAGCAAGACTTCCTGCGATGGCAACCGGGCCAATAATTGGTAAATATCTGGCCATCAGCATTACGATTCCGCACGCGATATTCCAGAATGGGTTGTTATCAGCCAAACCTTCGAAACCACTTCCATTGTTGGCACTTGATGACGTAAATTCATATAACATTTCACTGAAACCGTGGAAGCCCGGATTGTTCAACCAACTTCCGTATTCATCTGGATTGTGTGCAACCATATAACTTGAGATTGCAGTTCCTACAAGAATTAGGAAAGGGTGAAGCAATGCGATGATCATTGCGATTTTCATTTCTCTGGCCTCGATTTTCTTCCCTAAGAATTCAGGTGTTCTTCCTACCATTAATCCACTGATGAAAACGGCGAGGATGATGAATATATAAAAGTTTAAAAAACCTACACCTACACCTCCGTAGAACGCATTGACCATCATTCCGAGCATTGTGTTCATTCCGGAAAGCGGTGTCAGAGAATCGTGCATTGCGTTGACAGAACCGTTGCTGGTAACCGTTGTATTAATTGCCCAATAAGCAGAAGCGGCGGGTCCGAAACGAACTTCTTTGCCTTCCATACTACCCAAATTCTGAGCAATTCCCATTTTTTCGATAGCTGGGTTTCCATTAATTTCATTAATAACTGTTGGCGTTAACAATAACAGAAATCCTACGGTCATTACCCCGAAAATAGTCCACGCCAATTTTTTTCTTCTTAAAACATAACCCATCGCAAATACCATTGCAATCGGAATCAACATAATGGAAACTGTTTCGACAATATTGGTAAAGTAATTTGGGTTTTCTAAAGGATGCGCAGAGTTAGGACCAAAAAATCCACCGCCATTGGTTCCTAGTTGCTTGATGGCAACGAATCCTGCTACCGGACCACGGCTTACCTCAACTTTATCACCCTGTAATGTTGTAATCGGGTCTTTTCCTTCGAAAGTCATTGGTGTTCCGTTAAAAGCCAATAATGAAGCTACAACTACAGCGATTGGGAATAAAACTCTTGTGCAAGTTCTGATAAATAAAAAGTAAAAATTTCCTAACTTATCCGCTGTTCTTTCCTTCATAGCCAGGAAAACCATACCTGCAATAGCAATACCGCAGCCTGCGGAGATAAACTGCCACAGCATCAATGTCAATTGCCCCAAATAAGACAACCCTGATTCTCCGGAATAATGCTGAAGATTAGTATTGGTCACAAAACTTACTGCCGTATTGAAAGCCAGATCGCCGCTCATTGACGGGTTATTATCCGGATTTAGAGGAAGCCAGCTCATATTGGTCAAAACAAACATCGAAATGAGAAACCATACCACATTGATGGTCAGCAATGCTGAAAGGTGCTGTTTCCAGTTCATTTCTGAATTTGGATCTATTCCGGAAATTCTGTAAAATAGTTTGTCGATTGGATCAAAAAGTCCGTCCAAAAAGGTTTTTTCTTTGGTAAAGATCTTTCCAATATATCTCCCCAGAGGAATTGCCAGCAAAACCACTAAGGCATACATCAGCAAAATTCCTGTAATTTCTGTATTCATTTTTTATTTAATAATTTTAGTATAATGTCTATGTATTTGTGAGGTGCTTTGGTGCAGTGTTGATGATGTTAAGGCAATACCTTTAACGAAAATGATCAGATAAATGAAGGCTGCTACAAAGACTATCCAAAAGAGTAAGGTCAGCCATTCCATCAATTTTCTTTTCGCTTGAGGTCCCATTATCATTTCAGAATTTTTCCGGTTTCACTAAGACATAGCAGATGTAAACAAATACTGCGATGGCTATGATAAATAATGCTGTCATATTTTTTCAAAATATTTTACGGTTAGAAAAAAAAGTACAAAAAGTACTGCGCCTGTGAGTGTTAGGATGAGTGTCATTTTTTTTATTATAAGATTTTGATTGCAAGACTTACTACGACCATAGAACCATATAGCACTAGTAGAATTTGCCAGGGTTTACAGTGCTTTACGAATTTTAGTTTCCAGTTTTTCATAATGTCAAATTTTTGTTATGCCAGAATAATCACAATAAGAAGTCCACAATCCAAAAAAAACAACAATTAACTGTAAATCAGAATAATAAAAATAAAACCTATGAAATAGAAAAAGAAATACCCTTTCATTTTGAAAGGGTATTAATAGTGTTTTGATATTGATCGATAATTTAAATTAAATTTACCTATGTGTTGATTCCGTACTCTGATAATTTCCTGTAAAGTGTTGTCAGAGCTATGTTCAGCAGACGTGCTGTTTCCGTTTTATTACCACTGGTGTAATTCAATACTTTCTGAATGTGAACTTTCTCTGCACTTGCCAGTTCAAACGCTGATAAGGTTTTGTTTTTAAGACCTTCTTCGCTAATATTTTGAAGCTCTTGCGGTAGCACCCCTAGTTCAAGCCGGCTGCTGTCACAAAGAATAACGCTTCGCTCGATCACGTTTCGTAGTTCGCGAATATTTCCTTTCCAGGAATGTCTTTTCAATACTTCCAAGTAATCATCGGAAAATCCGATAATCTTTTTTCCTACTTTGGCAGAAAAGGTTTGGAGAAAACTATTGGCCAGATCTTTAATATCACTGGCACGTTCTCTCAATGGAGGAAGATGGATGGTGAAGATGTTAATTCTGTAGTAAAGATCCTCCCTGAAATTGCCGGCTTTGATTTCATCTTCTAAATTACGGTTGGTCGCTGCAATAATTCTGACATCAATTTTAGTGGGCTTACTGTCTCCCACTTTTAAAAATTCTCCGGATTCCAGTACACGCAGGAGCTTGGCCTGCAGGTCTAAAGGCATTTCACCAATTTCGTCCAGAAAAACGGTTCCTTTGTTAGCTTCTTCAAAAATCCCTTTGGAATCTTTAACTGCTCCGGTAAAAGCACCTGCTTTATGCCCGAATAATTCATTCTCCAAAAGCTCTTTACTGAACGCTGAGCAGTTGACCGCTATAAAATTATTTTTTGTTCTTGTGCTTGCATTATGAATAGCATTGGCAAAAACTTCCTTTCCTGTACCTGTTTCACCGGTCAATAAAACGGTAGCATCTGTCACTGCAACTTTTTTTCCCGATTCTATCGCTGAATTGATCTTTTTTGAATGACCGATAATGGAATCAAAAGAATGCTTGCTACCAATTTGCTTTTCAAGCTGTAAGATCCGTTTGTTAAGAGTAGACTTTTCAATGGCCTTATAAACCAAAGGAATGATCTTATTGTTATCATCTCCTTTGGTGATATAATCGAAAGCGCCGTTTTTCATGGCCTGTACTCCGTCAGGAATATTCCCGTATGCCGTCAGAAGAATTACTTCTATGGCAGGATATTTTTCTTTGATCAGCTTTGAAAAATCGACACCGCTCCCGTCAGGTAATTTTACATCACAGATGACAACATCGATATCACTGTATTCAAGTCTTTTGCTGGCATTAGCCAGATCTGATGCCTGAAATATTTCAAAACCTTCTAAGTTCAGAATTTTTGAGAGTAAAACTCTTATTTTTTCTTCATCGTCAATGACCAGTATGTTATTCACTGTTTTTATTTTAATTACAAATTTACTATTATCTTTAAGTCTGCACTTACATTTTAAATGTAAAAATCAGCAGACTTTCGAAAACCTGCTGATGTTATAATTGAAAATTCACTACTGCTGCTCACTATTATTACATATATTTAAATATGGCAGCAGCTAGAAATACACCGATAATCGTAGCGATATGCATTCCCGCAATTTGAAGATTATGTCTTTTATTGACTTTACTCCACTCTTTCCAGCTTCCTTTTCTTCGTATTTTCATAATCCTGATTTATAAACTTGATATAAATATTTTTTATTAAGTGATAAAGAAAGCAGAGAAAAAATCTCTTGTCTTCTAGCGGCCTTGCAGCTGAAAGTAAGACTATCTAAAGAATAAATAAAAACATTTTCTACGGCATTTTTTAAAGCAGCATCGCCCTTTTCATAAAGATCATTCATTTTTTGAAAGTACTGCTTGAGTACTTCATTATTATTTTCCTGTATAGATTTTCTGATATAACGAAGAAAAGTGTTGATCACCATATATGGATTTTTAACTCGGCAAGTTTCGCTAAAATCCTCATTAGACTGTGGAATGACCTGGATAATCTCTGAAACTGCTTCTTTGTAGTTCATAATTCTTTTTTGATAATTGATGCCAAATAATATTCCTAAAAAAAGAATACTAAATTAAACACCTTAATATCAAAACAATATACTCAGACCACAAATTATCTAAGACAAAATACCCTTTCAAAATGAAAGGGTATTCTTACTGTTTTCAAAAAGTTAAAAATAGGGTTACATTAATTTTGGATATAAAATTTGTGAAGGTAACAAAATCCTTAGAAGACACTTCTGACAGATTGATTTCTTGAGATATCGCCTTCGTCACGGACTTCTTTCCATGTTAAAGAATTAATATCTGACCAACGTAAGCCGGATAGGCATGAAAAAAGAAATGCTCTCCTCAATACCGGAAATTTACATTCTGCTTTTGCTAAACGTTGTAGTTCATCAAAAATCAAATATTCTCGTTGGCTTTCAGCTTGTTCAAAGGATTTTACTTTTGAAGCATAATTAATTGTCAAATACCCATTATCGAAAGCATTTCGAAGTGCCGCTTTAAACTTATTGAAGTAAGAATGCTTTGAGTTTTGAGAAAGAGGTAAATCACTCTTACTGATTGCATCCTTTTCAAAGTATTTCCGAACTTTTTTAATGAAATATTCATCAATTTCCTCAAAAGTTAAATTCTTTGGAACTACTTTTTTTAAATGTTGGTAGGTAGAAAAACCAATTACCATAATTATTTGAGGAATCGAGTGTTCGTTTTTCCTCAGCAAGATCAGCGAAGAAATTTAAAAATACCCGTTTAGCTTTCGCAGTATTTTTCAACTCAAATCTTCCTTGAGCATATTCAGCTTTTCGAATTGCAATAACATTTTCTGCAAATTCCAAAGCTTCTTTATTTTGTTTTTTTTCTTTGGCAGTTTTTGGATCTACAATTAGATAGGTATCCAAATTCTCAAAATTCCTCAGATGTTTTCTTTTTCCGTCTTCTGTAATTTCGGAACCACGATAAAATTCAATCGAAAGACTTATTCTTCCATCTTTCAATTTTCTTTGGCTAAGTGATATTTTCATAAATTTGGATTTGTACTACTTTGTACTACTTTTCACTTTTTCTGTAGTCTAAAGTAGTATAGAAGTGGTACAAATATATAAATAAACTCCAAAAAGAGAAAATAAAATTTTATAAATAGTTGATAATCAAATAAAAGAAAGAAAAAAGAAACCAAAGAAAAGCTAAATTATTTCCCGATACAAAAATAGATAATTTTGATTATCAGTATTTTAAAATAAATAGTAACAATATAGAATCATTTAGTTTATTTTACCAAAATTTACTAAATATATTCTCAAGAATTTTGAAATAACGAAAGTACCATTTTAAACATATAGAATAATAAGGGGGCATAGTTTTATTTAATAGTAATTTTGACTATTGCTCGTCCACTTTATATTTTATAATAATAGAAATTCTTTTTTTCAAGAGTGTCTGAGGTATTAAATTAAATATATTTCAAGATAATTTATTGGTTATTAATTTATTTGTAATTAAATTAGCATTTATCTTAATAGTTCAATAAAAAACAAATGATGAGCATTGATTGGGAGAAAAAAATAAGAATTGACCCTGAATGGACAAATAGACAATTAGTAAATCACTTCTTAAATAAAAAGTTAAAATTAACAGTAAGAGGATATACACCTAAAACATCTGGAACAAATTTTAATTGCGATGATTTAATTGAAGAATTAGGTTTTTTCATACCTGATTATGTCCATAGTGAAAAGTCTAAACAAAAAAAACTTAAAGCTCTTAAGTCTAAATTTGGCGATAAATTAGCAGATTTAAGATTAGATACTGCTCTATATCAAGAAGCCCAAACATTTTTTGGAAAGAAAGACCCTTCTACAGACGGTAAGTATGGAGAACTTCTATTATTCGCTTTAACCGAAAGTATTTTAAAAAGTAAAATGGTGGCTCATAAAATTGTTGGACTTTCTAACTCAAAAGACCAAGTAAAGGGTGGTGACGGGATTTTTTTGGGTAATTATGAAATTGAAAACGGGAAGTTTGAGCCTGCAATTTTTATTGGAGAGTCAAAAATCATGCAAGGTTTTAGTGACTGTATTGGTGACGCTCTAGAATCTATTGATAGATTTCATGCTCCTGAAACAAAAGCAGAATTTAATTCAATGGAATTTATAGTTGCTAATAATACAATGTTCATAGATGATAAGGATGTCGAATACGACAAAATATATGATCTATTGACACCTGGCACAGAAGCTTACAAGAAACAAATCCTTGTTCATCCTGTTCTAATAATGTATAATACAAAAAGTATAGAAAAATTAGAAATTAAGGCAAAAAATAATGATGAGCTTGAAGATCTAATAAAAAAATATATGCTTGGAAAAGAAAATGAATTTATAAATAAAATTAACGAAAAAGTTAAAGACTTTCCAAATATTCAAAAAGTTTATATAGACTTCTTTTGTTTCCCATTTAACAATATTGATAATTTTAGAAATGGCATGTATTTCAATATTCATAAAGTCCCATTTAAAGTAGATGCAGTGAAGTAAATAACATGGAATATTTTAATAACATATATACCAATGAGCTATTAGACTTTGTAATCGAACAACAGGTTATAAGATTACTTAGTAAAAAAATTCCTTCAATTCCCACTATAGAGTCTGAACTTAAAGACATAAGAAAAGCTGTTTGGCTTGCATCAATTCTAGCAGAAAGTGAAAACGAAATACATTTAAAAAAAGTACAAGACCTTGGAATTTTACTTTTTCTAAACAATCAAGAAAATATCGAAGTATTAAAAGTTGTATATATTCTTTTTTCACGTATAGGAAATCTAGCTGCAACAACTCATTTAAAAAAATTAATAGAAAACTCTGGGCTAAGTATTTTTGCTGAGGATTTTATTCTAACCCAAGAACTAATAAGTAGGAGAATTGAAAATTCCATTATTATAAATGAGAAAGCATATTTATTAACAGATTTTCAAAAGGATTTATTTGAAAACTTAAATGAAGAAAATTATATTTCTATTTCTGCTCCAACATCTTCAGGAAAATCCTTTATCTTAAAAAAATATATTGAGTCGGAATTAAGCACAAATGAGCGATACTGTGTATTTTATATTGTTCCATCTCGAGCATTAATAAACCAAGTTAGTGAAGAATTAAGAACTGAACTTCCAGAAATAAAAATAAAGAACGCATTTATTGAAAATGATTCAAATGAAACTCATAAACTTATTTATGTTATAACTCCCGAAAGAGCTATAAAAATTATAAATTCTAAAACAGGATTACTCCTACCTAATCTTATTTTCATCGATGAAATTCAAAATGTTGAAAATGAAGATGGTAGAGGAAACTTATTTGAATATGTCTATGAAGAATTTTCTAAGGTTTCTGCTAATACCAAAATAATAACAGCTGGACCATATATTTCTAATTCAATTAAAATATTTAAAGAATTATTTGACAAAGAAAGTAAGGAAGTAAATACTGATCTTTCTCCTGTTTTCCAATTAAGAACAATAGTTAAGCTTGAATCAGATTATTTATCATTAACCCTTTTTGCAAACAATAAAGTCTTCTATGAAATAAAAAATGTTGTAGAGCTAAAAAAAATTGAAAATACATTCAATTCAAATATTGGACAAGGGCTTTCTTTAATAATTACCTCATTAGCAATTACAGGAGAAAATAATCTAGTATATAGTTCTCGAGGAGATTATGCCGAAAAATGGGCACTAAAGTATTCAGAGACCATAAGTATTGAAGAAAATTTAAACGCAGAATTACAAGATTTAATAAAATACTTAAAGTCAGAAATTCATTCTAAATACTATCTGATTGATTGTTTAAAAAAAAGAGTTGCTTTCCATCATAGTTCTCTTTCTGAATTTGTTAGAAAAGAAATAGAATCTCTTTTTGAAGCAGGAATATTAAATACCTTATTTTGTACTTCAACTTTATTAGAAGGTGTTAATTTGCCCGCTGATAACCTTTTTGTTGTTAAACCCGAAAAAAATAATGAACAATTAACTGATTTTGAATTTGGAAATCTTATTGGAAGAGCAGGAAGACTAAAAAATACATTATTTGGTACAATATATTGTGTTAGCAAAAAGAATAATACGGAATGGGCTGAAAAATATTATCAGGCAAATTATACTAAAGAAGTAAACACATCTAGCTCTAGAGCAATCCCTGAAATTAATAAAGATGATTTAAAAAATTCAAGTACTCAGATAAAAACTCCAAAAATAAAAAACATAGTTACATCGCTAAGAAATAAGGCTTTAAGAAATGACGGTTCACTTGAAATATTTTTGGAAAAACATAATCTTAATGATGATAAATTAAAAAGAATAACCAACTCAATAAAAGACTCAATTAAGAATATTACAATACCTTACAATATTGTAAAACTTAATCCAACAATTGATCCTATTTTACAAGATAAGTTATATAAAATAATTCTTGAAGAAGGAATTGAAAAGTGGGTTATTCATCCAAACCCGAATTTTAATATTGGGTATCGTAGAGAAGTAGCTGAAACAAAGTCTTATAATGAGAATAGTTTCTTTTGGCAACTTGACTCAATTATAGTAAGATTAAACGAAATTTTTGAAATTACGACAGAGCTTTGGAAGAAAGACAATATTACAATTTCTCCATCGGGCATTTGTATTAATACTCTAAATTGGATACAAGGAAAAAGTTTAGGCGAACTTATTGCTAATAGAATTAAATACTATTCAGAAGATGAACGAGTAAAGCCTGAGAAGAGAATTGATCCACACAATCAAGAAGATATTAATAAACAAATAAAATTGGTTATTAAAATAAATTTGAAAGTTATTACATTCTCTCTATTAAAATACATTAAACTTTTGGTAGATATTTTAGAACATATATTGAATGATATTCAAAAGGAAAAATTCAAATTGACATTAGCATTACCTATTCAAATAGAATTAGGAACTCAAGAACCTATAGTTATTTCTCTTATTTCTAATGGCGTACCTAGAACAATAGCTTTAAAACTTTTTGAAATTTTTAAAAAAACTGATGAATATAAAAAAGATATTAATATTTTTTATTGGATAAAAAAACAAGAGTATATTTCGGGATTAGATATGATATATAATAAATTTTTAGAGAAAAATAACTTTTTATTAAATAAATACTCTTAATTTTTCTAAATATTGTTTTTAACCTTCTGAACAGTTCCAATACTTACATTACAAATTTTTGCCGTGTCTCTAATAGAATTTCCTTTCTTTAGGCTCTTAATTACTTCTTTATATTTAAATAGAAAATCTTCTGTGCTCTCCGTAGAACCTTTTTCGCGTCCTTTATAAATCCCTTTAGCTTTTGCAAGTGCAATGCCCTCACGCTGACGCTCTAAAATGGCTTCACGCTCCATTTCGGCTATGTTAGCCATCACAGAAATAATAAGTTTGAATGCTTGATTCTCTTTACCCTTAATCAGGCTTTCTATTCCGAGATTATCAACTTTGAGAATAACACCCTTTTCTTTGAAAAATTCCAAAGTCGTAAGAATATCATATAAGTTTCTTCCGAGCCTGTCAATAGAACTTACCGAAACGTAATTAATCTCATTATTTTCAATCACTTTTATCAGTTCCTTTCCCTGCTGTCTTTGTTTGAAAGGTGTAGAACCGCTAACAATATCAATAAAAACCTTTTCGCCCTTAGCTTGTTTCTCTTCCTGTCTTGCAGTATTCTGCGCTCCTGTTGAAACTCTTATATATCTTGCTTTCATAATTGTAAATTGTTATAAAGCACCCTGCAATTAAGCAAGGTGCAAGGATTAGTATTGTAATTAGTTTTTGAAATAATAGCCGTTAGAGCTCATATAATCGTACATCAAATGTCTTGCGGTTGTTTCCCAATCAATGTAAATGTAAGAGGGCAGATTTTCAGGAATTGAGCCGTCTTGCTCTAAAATCTCCTGTGCAAAATCTTCATCCGAACTGTACTCGCCATAATAAGAATCTGAAAGGCTATCCAAAAGGTCTTCAACGTCCTTATAATAATAACTCATGCACTCCGCATATGCTTCTATTACCTTAAAATCATAATCTGAATTATTGATTTGTTCGGCTATTTTGTAAATATCTGCTGAAAGATGGCATTCGCTGATTAGCTTTTGTTTGATAAAGAACTCTGAACATTCATAATCTTGAATCATAAATTCGGATTCCCCTTCGTCTTGGTGTAGTTCCCTCATAACTTCTAAAAGCTCGTCATAACTTGAATAATTTGATAATTGAAGCCATTCTCCGTAAATGCTTCCTGAATTGTACTTGCCATAAGTACCGACATAGATTTGGAAGTCCTCCAAACAATTTTGTAACTTTGTCATTGTAAGTAAGTTTTTAATTAGCGTTAAGAATTTTACACTTCCCCGTTCAATATTCGTAGTATTGACGGGGTTTTTTGTTCGTTTATAGCAGTCGAAAACTGTGCCAAATGTTATAAAAATAGGGTGATATTCAATGAAATAGCAAAAATATTTTTGAATCCGTAGAAAATATCTTCAAACCTGTTCTAACTTTGGATTATAGTCTAAAAATATTCAAAAAAAGTGTTAAGGCTTTTAGATCGTCCGAAAACTTTTGCTCGACTTTTAATAGGTGGGGGTACTACCAAAAACTTGTCCTATAGTGGGGTGCTTTTGTATAGATACCTTCTTTATTTTCACATTTAAATGTATATTTGAAAAAACAACCATAAAAACTTAATTAAATGAACAAGAAAACTAAAGGAGCTTGGTTAATAAACCATACTAAGAAACTAATTGATATTAGTGGATCTTTCGATTTTGAAGATGTAGAATTGGCAGGAAAAAGTGGTTTATTCCTTTCAAACTTATCTGCATCAGATGCACAAAGTGATATTGATGTTGAAAAAGTAAATGCAATTGCAAAAGTATCAAATATTAAAAAAACTGAGATAGAAACATTTACTAGAGTTTTGAAAGAAGGAAACTACATTGATGTTGCAAAAGATGGTAGTATTTCAGTTTTAGGAGTTACAACAGCATCAGTATTGTCTCATACTTCTGATATATTTGAAAATACTTCTCCTAATAATTTTCAAAGAGCGCTTATTGACTTATCTGAGAATGTATCCGAACAACCACAAAGTGACAAAACTCTAAAAGAATATATTTCAGACACTTACAGCTTATCTTCAAATGACACTATAAACCTTTTTAATCAAGTTGACGAAATTGGATTCGTAGATCACGAAAATCTACAAGAGGAAAAACTCTATTTCAATGGAAATTTATTTAAAAGAGATCATATACAAAAAACACAAAATGTTTTAAATAGTCTGAAAAAAGAGGATATTAGCAATATAGCAGAAGTTGATGCATTATTATCAAGCACAGGCTGTTTATCATACATAAAAGTTGAACACATATTAGGAAAGAATTTAATGTCTAAATTGCAGTCAATTGGCTTCTATGATTTAAATGATGTTAGTAACGCTGATGAAACATTAACATTTGTAACAAAGCCTTCTGCATTCTCTAAATTTGGTAATCCATTCGAAGAAGATGCATTAGATCTTGCAAAAGCATTTGTATCTTCACTTTATTATGGAATGAATTATAGTACACAAGGACGAGGAAAAATAACAATGCTAAAAGCATTGATCCAAAAGCTTGTAAGAGGGTACGAAGTTGGACCTGCAACCGCTATTGGTGAAGATTATAAAATATTAGAATTAAAAAGGGTTATTGAGTTAAGAAGAAAACCCTCTACTAACATGTATTATATGACACTATTAAAAAAAGATATTGGAGAGTTAGCGTTGCAAGTACTGGAATTCGGTGATGCTTCAGAGGATGCATTGTTGAAAACGGAAATGTATTCGGGTAACGTGACAAATTATGTAGGTCCTGAAACAAAAAGAACTTTTCATAGAAAAAAACAGACAGAAAACGAGAAAAGAAATGTTGCAGACATTTTAAGAACTTTTAGAAAATAAATATGGAAAATAAGATTTCAAAAGGTGAATTACTGGAAGAGCTATTAAGAAATTATTTTCTTAATTTAGGATATTTCGTTGTTAGAGGCGTGAAGTTTAGATACGAAGAGAATGATATAACTGACGTCGACCTATTTCTTTATGATAGATCTTCAACTTTGAGTCGAGAAAGAATTAATGTTGACATTAAGAATAAAAAACAACCTCAGGCTTTTGAGAGAATTCTATGGGCTAATGGTTTAAAAAAATTGTTAGGATTTGATCAATGTATTGTAGCTACAACAGATAGCCGACCTATAATTCAAAAATTTGGCTTAATCCATGATACAATAGTTCTAGATGGCAATTTCATTTCAAAATTAAAAAGTAACAATTTGATAGACAGATTAACTGAGGATGAATTTTTACTGAAATTAGCAAAACATAAGAGCTATAAAAAATTTCCTAATAAAGATTGGAGATTTTTATATGAAAATTCTAAATCAAAATTACTTAATGAATTAGATTATTCTGGTTTTAATTCTAATCTTTTTCTATTACAGTACCTTTTTGAGACAATTATTACAGATGTACAAAAAAGAGAAGATGCAACTAGACTTGCTTATACCGTAATTTCTCACTTACTTATAATGATGGATTTCATTTTAAAAGACATTACATTTTTAGAAACTAATAAAAAAAATGAACATTTACGAGATGGCTTAAACTACGGTAATTTAGGTAAAGATGGAGTTGATGAGATAATAAATATTGCAGTAGCATTATCTGGAAAAAGTCGTAATTATTATAATGATAGCTTCAACTCTTCTCAGTACCTAATTCTCAGCGAGTTTTTTTCAAAAAATGAAATTCTTAGAGGTGTATTTAATTGGGCAAAAACTTTTGAACAATTTGCTTTCAATTCAGAATTTACATCTCCAAATATGCTAGATTCAGTTTGTAAAGCAATTATATCAGTATTTTTAGATTATTTTAGCATCGATAGAACAGTTTTTTTTACAGCATCATATGAAATACAAGGAAAACTACCTCTAAGTGATAATGGAGAATAGGCACAAAATTTGTAGTTTTGCGCAAAGACATCAACGGATATAAAAATAAGTGTTAAACTTATGTGCTTTGTTAAATAAAATTTGGCGATTTTAAAAGATGACAAACCAAGCAGATAAAGTTGAACACCCACCCTATGGCGTGGGCAGTTCTGCTTTGGTTTGTTAGGTTACGCCAAATACCTTTTTAACGAAGCGTGAATTAGCTCACGCTTATTTTTTTGCCTTTAACAAAGCATAAAAAATTATTAGAAATGGGTATTTTATTTTCCACAGACACTGTAAGAAGCCTTAACAAAAGGCAAAAATTGGCAATGCTAACAGGCGTAAAAACAATTTCCGACAATGCGACAGACTTCACAAAAAAAATTAATCAACAGAAAATCCTTACTAAGTATCTTTCGATATTTGAATTGACCGATGTTGCAATGTCAAATTATGAGCAACATTTACTAAGAATTGATTTAAGAAGCCTAACCACGAATCAACGAGAATATTTTATTGTAATGGGTTATGAGATGCTTGGTGCAATTCAAGACAGACGATTGGAGGATTACAATATTTTATTTGAAGCTTTTCAAAGCTACGGCAATATCAATAGTTCAGAATTTTCAGGTACAATTGAACGTTTACGAGGAAACAGCTATTAATATGATCCGATTATTTACATTCTCTTTTTTGGCGGTTTTTATAGTATCTTGTTCAAACAATGGCAGGGGCGAACTTGAAATCAATTGGGGAATTGTCGGCTTACTTTCGTTTATTGCATTCGGATATTTTTTAAGCAAAAAGGAAAGAAGAGCCGAAGAAGAAACCCGAAATCTTAACGAGCAAGTAAGAAATCAAAGGGGAAATCCATTGATGCAAAAACTTGTCTTCAATTACAGTAAAATCAAATTTACCAATGAAATAACTTTTAAACCTATTCAAATAGCAACAGTAGAGGTTTACAAAGACAGATTTGAAATTACAATTTACCCCTACTCCGCATATTCGGGAACTTACGTTATTGTCAAATCTCAAAAGCAGGGCGACGGAATCCTAAACAGTGTTGTAAAAGTTGACGGTGGAAATTTTTCTCAATACAATTCTCAAAAGCCTTGTTTCATTCACATATCCGAACGAGCAAACATTCTTAAAATATATGATGAAAATCGAATTGGAATAATCTTAAAATTTTAAATACATGAAAAAATTAATTTTTACTTTAATGTTCGCATTACCAACATTTTATTTCGCTCAAGAAGAAAAACCGAAAGAATCACCAACCGCTAAAGAGTGTGATTTACCAAAGGATTTCAAAGAACCAATCAAAAATAATAGATTAAAGAAATTTGTTGCTATTGATAACGGAGTTGATGAAAAAGACATTATTATTATAAGAGCACAAAATGGCTTCGGAAGTGGGATTTATACTGTATGTGTTAAACAGCAACCTATTCAATATCAAAAAATGGGAACTGTGTTTATGCGTGAGGGAAAAAACCCTTTTAATAACGCAAAATGATATTTCAATTTCAGAGGGCGTGTACTCCACGATTTGAATTTAAGCAGTACAGTATTTGGTATAATATTCTATTTTACTTAATGCTGTTCGCATTCCTTATTTTTTATACTAGCTGTTCTTTTTACTTCATGCTTGGATTGAAAATCATTACAAACAGAATGGGAAAGGTTTAAACACTTTCCAACCTCCGTATAAATATTTGCATTTATAAATATTATACGACACATTTTGTCGCTTTGCAAAAGTATCTTTGCTATAATCTAATTTAGAAAGGAAAAAAAAACATAAAAAGATGATAATATTCACATTAAATCTGATTCATAAATCTTTCTAAGGTGGTGTAAAATAGATATTTTTGCAAAGCTTTTAAATAAAATTAATAATAACTCAAAATAAACGCAAGGTATGAGAAAACTCTACACTAGTGCATTATTTTTATGCGCTGTTGTTAGTATTTCCGCACAAGAAGTTGTTTGGCAAAAAGACATCAAATCCTCAACACAGGATTTTTTAAGCCAAGTTACTACAACCATTGACGGACAATACTTAATTACTGGAAGCTCGATTCAGGCTTCAAAACAGCAATCTACTGAAAACAAACAGAATAGGGGCTACGATTTCCATTTGGTTAAGCTAAACCAACAAGGAGAACAGGTTTGGGAAAAGTATTTCTCAGGAAATAATCATGATTTTTTATCGGCTACAGTTGTAACACAGGAAGGTGGATTTTTATTGGCTGGAACGACATATTCGTCGAAATCATTAGACAAAAAAGAAGAATCCAAAGGAGGATCTGATATTTGGCTGATCAGAATCAATGAATTTGGCGATGAGCTTTGGCAGAAAACCATTGGTGGAACTTTTGATGAAGAAGCAAGATCAGTGATTCAAACCACAGATTTAGGATTCTTTGTAGCAGGGAATACTCAGAACTCAGCAAAAGGTTATGGATCTAAAGATGTTCTGATTGTAAAACTGGATAAAAACGGAAAAGAATTATCTCAGGTTATTTTAGGTGGAAAAGGACTTGATGAAGTCGAGAAAATGATTCCAACGAAAGATGGTGGAGCTTTATTAGGAGCTTATTCAAGGAGTAATGCAGGAGGATCAAAGAAAACAGAAAACTTCGGAGAAGGTGATTATTGGATCATCAAACTTTCAAAAGATGGAAAAGTTGAATGGGAAAAGAATTTCGGAGGAAAAGGAGACGATCATTTGAGAACACTTTCTTTAACGTCGACAGGTTATTTAGTTGGAGGAGAATCAAGATCTGAGAGATCTGGAAATAAGTCCGTAGGAATTGAAGAAGGAACAGATTTGTGGTTACTTTCTTTAAATGAAAGAGGAGAAGAAATCTGGCAAAAGTCTTACAATTTCAAGAACAGGGATGTTTTGATGGGAATGAGTGTTTTACATTCTTCTGATGAAAAATCATCGAAAGGAATTTTGCTAGGAGGTTATACTCAGGCAGAAGGAAGAATTGAGAATGATGATGAGACTTTCTGGATGTTGTATCTCGATTACAACGGAAACGAACAGTGGAGAAAATATGTGAAAGGTGAATCTAGAAAAAGAGAAGAAAGATTATCTGATATTAAACTCAACAGAGATGGATCAATTGTTTTAGCAGGAACCAGCGCGGAAGAACTTGGAAAAGAAAACTGGAAGATTGTAAAGCTTGGAGATAAACAAATCGATCAGTTAATCGAAAAGCAAGACATTAAGATTTATCCGAATCCTGTTTCAGATTATGCTTATGTGGAAATTGGCTTTGATTTCAAGGAAGCTGATATTACGCTTTACGATATGGGCGGAAGACAATTACAAAGTCTGAAAACCAAGAATAAGGTGACGAAAATGAATACACAGAATTTGATTCAGGGAGCTTATCTGATTGTTATAAAAACTGATACGAATAAAACAGCGAATGCTAAATTGATTAAGAAATAAACAAATGAAGAGAAATATATTAAAATTATTACTATTAATTATACCAGTTGCATTATTTTCTCAGGGAAGTTATTTCCCTTCGGCAACAAGCACATTGCAAATGCCGACCTTTTCAACACCAGAGGTTTCAAAATTATTCAGATATTCGGATTTTCCAAATATTAGTTCTATAGGAGGAACTGATATAGAGATACCGATCTACACAATAAAACTAGATGGCTTAGATATTCCTGTAAAATTAAAATATGACACAAAAGGAGTGAAAGTTGCGGATATTGCTAACGATGTAGGATTAGGATGGAGTTTGATATATGGGGGAAATATTGTAAAAGAAGTAAGAGATTTAGATGATTTTACATCTATAGGATATTATTTTGATCCTTATTGCGGTACTTTTGAGCCAGAACAACAGCAAAGATGGTATAGAATTACAAGAGGATATTTTGATACAAGTGATGATGATTGGACTGGATTATTAGATTATCAGGTTGACTCATCTCCAGATTTTTATAAAATTAACGCACCTGGGCTTAATGATAAATTTTACATGAAAGCAGGTGCAAATAAAAGATTTACCCCTCAGTTCACAGAGAACATAAATTCAAAATCTGATTTTGTAACCGTAGGAACAACATCTGTATTACTAAATCCGAATAATAGCAATAGTGGTTTAACTGGTTTTCCTAATTTCACAATCAAAAATGGATTAGGGTATGAATATTTTTTTAATACTTTAGAAGGAACAGCAATTAATTTTTTTCCTCAATCACTTGACGATAGATTAAGTCGTTTTCCTAGAGATATAACTACCTATAAATTAAACGAAATAAAATCGCCTAATTCCTCTAAGAAGATAAATTATACCTATGAAAACTTCGAAAACCCATATCTTAATCCAACTTTAAATGCAAATGTTGTAATGTATTTAGAAGATGGAACAGGTGGTGTTTTTAATGCTGGAACAAGCCCAGATCCAGGTACTATTGCGCAAAATCCTATCTATAACAAAAATATTTACACTTATAATTTAAATTCTAAAAGAATAAAAACGATTAATTTCGAAGAAGGATCTATCAACTTTATTTATACCACTCAAAGGCTTGATTATGATGGTAATATTTTAAGTAAAATCGAAATTAAAAATTTAAATGGGCAAACTATTAAATATTTTGATTTAGAATATTCTTATTTTCAACCCGCTAGCTCTTCAACTTGCACAGATAATTATACTTGTCTTAGATTGAGATTGGATAAAATAAAAGATTCTTCAAGCGGAGATTATGTATTTAATTATGGAACTAATAATTCAAACGGAGTTTTTCCCAAAAGAACATCCTCAAAAATAGATTTTTTAGGTTTTTTCAATAATAACCCTACTGACTTTCAATTAGTTCAAAATGAAGCACAGGGACATAACGGAAATTTATATCCTCAAGATAAAATATATTATTATCCACAGTTAGGATCAAATAATTATTTGCCATTTCAATTAAATAATACTAATTACACTTCTGTAACAGGGTCTGTCAATAGAGCTTCTAATGAAAATTCTTTAATCGGCTTATTAACAAGCATTTCCTATCCAACGGGTGGAAGTTTGTCAGTTCAGTACGAGAATGACGATTTTGATATTGAAGGTGAAACTTACAAATTAGGAACTGCAAGAATAAAGAAACTTACTCAAATTTTTAATGATGGGACAACATTAGAGAAGAATTATACTTATAAATTAGATAATGGAAAATCATCTGGACAAATTGCTTTTTTTGATACCAATAAACCTAAAGTAAGTCTTTCTATTAATAGTACCGCTTATGTATTGTATTCAAAAGTTGAAGAAGCTATTACGGGAAATGGGAAAACAATTAGTGAGTATAGCAATTTTAACGATTATCCTGACCAATTGGAACAATTTGATTTTACAACCCGATATTTTTGTCAGGGATGGAGCTGTAGTTCTGAGCCAGTTCCTTCAGGGATGATTTCTCCAACACATATAAAGGTTCTGAAGGAAACTAAATTTCCATACACGAACACAATGTCCCAAAGTCATAGAAGAGGTCTTCTAACTCAAAAGACAATTAAAGACAATTCAGATGTAATACTTAACAGGGAAATCTATAAATACAAAAACTATGTAAAAGATAGTTTAGTTGTAGAAAAACTTATTTCTGATTATAAGCAAGAAAGTGCATCATGTAATTTTTCATCAATAAAGTATACAATAAAATCAAAAAACTATATTAGAAATGAAAATAGCTTCTTAACAAAAGTAATTAAAGAAAGCTATCTGCCTAATGGAATGGTATCTGAAGAGAGCAATTATACTTATAATGAGCCTTACAATTTGATGACTACCAACCAAAATATTGTCTCAAATGGTAAAGTTACAGAGACCAAATACCAATATCCTGTTGATCTAAATCAAACATGGTTAACAAGTAAAAACATTTTAGGTATTCCTTTAATTACAACGCAGACTTTCAAGAATAATAGCACAGATCAAGGAAAAATATTATCAAAAATAGAAACAGTTTATCCTACATCATCTGGTTCAATAACAGGAGAGTTTGCTCTACCGTTATCGAGTAAATCATACAATTTAGATAATAGCCAACAGACTGATATTTTTTATGATAAATATGACTTTAAAGGAAATCTACTACAGTACACAACTAAAGAAGGAATACCTGTCACAATTATCTGGGGGTACAATAATACACAACCTATTGCTAAAATTGAAGGAGCTATTTATAATAATATAAAAGATAATGCTAAAGTTATTTCTATTATCAATGCTTCAGATGATGATGCATCAAACCCCAATACTGAAGGTGCATTAATAACTTCATTGGATAACCTTAGAACTGATGATTCATTTAAAGATTATCAGATTACGACTTATTCTTATGATCCTTTAAAAGGGATAACAAGTATTACTTCTCCTTCGGGAATCAGACAAGTATATATATACGATACCGCAGGTAGACTAAAAGAAATTAGAGAAGCAACTAAAACAGGTAATTTGCTGAAAGAGTTTAATTACAAATATAAAAACCAATAACGATGAAAAGAATAATTTTACCCATCAGTATGCTATTTGTGACAGGTGTTTCCTATGCACAGACTAGTACTGAAAATTATATACAAACCAGAACTTATTTAGAAGAAAAAACAACTTCTGATCCAGATGCCAAACAAATTCATACGGTAGAATATTTCGATGGCTTAGGAAGACCAAAACAGATTGTGAATGTGAAAGCATCGCCACAAGGAAAAGATCTGGTTACTCCTATTGTTTATGACAATTTTGGAAGACAAAGAAGAGACTATTTGCCAATTCCACAAACATCTACAAACAATGGATCAATATATACGCAAACTACAGGTCATAATCCTTATCCTGTTACAGATCCATCAAACATTTATGGTGGTGAAAAGATTTTCACTGAAAAGCAATTAGAAGACTCTCCACTAAATAGAATATTTGAACAAAGGCAAGTTGGAAATGATTGGTCAAACCATCCTTCCACACTTGGCTATGATACAAATGTTATTGGTGAAGTAAAGAATTATGTAGCAACTTTTGATTATACGACCTTTCAGACAAGTATTAGTTTAGTTGGTGATTTACCCGCTAAGCAATTATATAAAAATACAGTTACGGATGAAGATGGTAATAAAACTATTGAATTTAAAAATGGACTTGGGCAAGTTGTTTTAGTAAGAAAAGTTATTAGTGAAACTGAAAAAGCAGATACATATTACGTTTATAATAACTACAATCAGTTAGCTTTTGTAGTTCCACCGAAAGCTTCTATAGAAATCGATCCTAACACGGTGCTTAATGATTTATGCTACCAATATAAATATGATGTTAAAAATCGATTAGTAGAAAAGAAACTTCCTGGCAAAGGTTGGGAATATATGGTGTATGATAAGATCGATAGGTTAGTTCTTTCCCAAGATGCAGTCATGAATTCACAAAGTCGATGGCTTTTAACGAAATATGATCAATTTGGAAGAGTTGCTTATACCTCAATCATTTCTGGAGGAAGCAGAGAAAATATGCAGCTCCAAGCAGGGGATAAAATAATTACTGAAAATAGAAACGCTTCTGGTTTTACTCAAAATGGAATGCAGGTTCAATATTCTAATAATTATTTTAATGCTCTCGAAAAGATTCTGAGTGTTAATTATTATGATAATTATCCTCAATATGGCTTTAATCCAACTTTTCCAGACAATATTTTTGGAGACGCTATTTTAAAAGACACTTCATATATCGAAGGAAAAAATACTAAAAGTCTTCCAGTAATGAATTTGATTAAAAATATTGAAGATGATAATTGGACAAAAAATTATATCTATTATGATAAAAAAGGAAGAACAATAGGTACTTATTCTATCAATCATTTGGGAGGGCGCACTAAAATAGATTCCAAACTGGATTTTGCAGGAGTGGTTCAGCAGACAGTTACCCGTCACAAAAGATTAGATACCGATACAGACAGAGTGATTACAGAAAATTTCACTTATGATCCTCAAAATAGATTATTAACTCACACTCATCAAGTTGACAATAATACCGTTGAATATCTGACTCAGAATACATACAATGAACTCTCTCAGGTTATCAATAAAAAGGTAGGTGGAATTGTTGCTTCTTCCCCTTTACAAAGTATTGATTATGCCTATAATATTAAGGGAATTGCCACTAAAATAAATGATCCCGCTAATCTTAGTGGAAAATTATTTGCTTACGAAGTAAAATACAACAATCCAACATATTCAAATATAGCTTCTGGAAGATTTAATGGAAATATTGCTGAAATTGATTGGATAAACTCTCAAGATGGAATATTGAAAAGGTATACTTATGATTATGATAAGCTTAATAGACTTAAAGACGCAATTTATACGGAACCATCTTCAACAAGTCCATTTAATAATTTTTTTAATGAGAATCTCACATATGATTTAAATGGAAACATCATGACCTTAAAAAGGTTTGCTCCACAGGCATTTTCAACTACGGCAACAATGATAGATGATTTAGAATATAAATATACGGGAAATCGCCTTTATAAGATTATTGAAAATGCTCCTAACAGTACAGGCTATGAAGGAGGAAATAATATGATTGATTATGACCTGAATGGAAGTATGACCAATATGAAGGATAAAGGAATTCAAAATATTTCTTACAATCATTTAAGCTTGCCTGATGGTTTTGCAATTAGCCAGACTGACCCGTTTGGTACAAATGTAAACTTCAGTTTAAGCTATTTATATCGTGCTGATGGAACAAAACTCCGAAAAACTAATACATCAGGAGGAGGAAGAGGTCAATCCACCTCATATTCATATACTGATTATTTAGACGGTTTTCAGTATAATTTTTTGAAAACTGTACAGCCCTGTCCATGGTGCAGAACAAGTGTAGCCTATGAGCAGGAAGCATTTAAGGATCCAATCCTTCTTGACCCTCCTCCTTTAGGTTCCTTAGGTTGGATTTTGGATTTTGTGCCAACTTCAGAAGGTTTTTATAGCTTTACAGAAAATCGCTATATTTATCAATATAAAGATCATTTGGGGAATGCAAGAGTAAGTTATGCTAAAAACAGTGAGGGTAATATTGAAATTACAGATACCAATAACTACTATGCTTTCGGTATGAACCATATTGGAGGAACTAAATCTAGTTTAGGAGGATATAAAGGCTATAAATACAATGGAAAAGAAATACAGGAGTCTGGAATGTATGATTATGGATCGAGGTTTTATATGGCAGACATTGGAAGATGGGGTGTCATTGATCCATTATCAGAAAAAATGACCAGACATAGCCCTTATAATTATGCATTTAGTAATCCTGTTAGATTTATTGATCCTGATGGGAGAGAATCTATAGAAGAATTTATAAATAGTTGGGCGGCTGGGGTAAATGCTGCTAACCCACCTATAGACTATGTTAATAGTAATGGGAATAAAATTGGGACAGATGGAACTGATGTTAAAGGAGTTGTAATGGTTACAAACCGACAAGATGTAAATGCTATTAAGGCAGCTGAAAGAGGTGGTAGCCATGTTACTACAGACCAATTAAGTGAATTTAATGCAGATATGATAGTTCCAAGCGATGTAGCTTTGCAAGAATCTCTAAATGTTTTAGCAAGAGGTGTTGCAAATGGAGGAATTAGAGAAGAATCTTCGTCTATTGGAGAAAATGATGTTATATCAAGAGGTGAAACAGGACCATTGCCAACAGTTGACCCAGTAACAAATACAGCAACTGCGCCAGCGTCAATACCTATTAATAAAACAACTCATACAACTATACATCTTCATCCAGCTGGAATGTTTGTTAGCAATGGTACACCTTATCCTTTTAATGCGCTCACACCTACACCAGGAGTGGATGATGTGACATTCGCAGGTAAGGGAACGAATATAATTGTAGGGAGGTTGGCTATAGGAGACAATACCAATCTTACAAGAAATCCTAATGGAACATTTAATGATAGCAGACCTATTGGAGCAGCTGTTTATAGAGGAAATAATATTTCTAAACCTATAATGACCTTAACAACAAGAGTTATAAATAATATACTTAATAGAAATGCAAGATAAATTTTTAAAACAAGCTTTTTTACTATCGTTTTTGCTATTTGCAAATTATTTTTTTTCGCAAACCAAGAAATTAAACCTAATTATTGTTAATGATCGGGAAATTTCGAAAAGCGTCTACGACTTTAAAATCACACCTACTAATGGTTCTTTGAAAGAGTCAATTACAGGGAAATATATTCCTGGCGATTTAATTCTTGATTCTAAAGATTTTGATAAGTTACTATCTATTGATACTAAAGATTTTGAAGTATCATTTACAACGATATCTACTGTAAATAAAGATTTGGTTAAAGACTTTAAATATGTTGTGACAATTCCAAAAGTTTATTTTAATAGTGAATATCTAATTGTAAATATTTTCAATATGTATAATAAAATTTCCCAAAAAAAATATTCGAAATTAATTAAAAATAATAAGGAGTATTATGTTGTGATCGAAACACCAAATTCAATGAAATTTGATTAATTAAATTAAAACATAAACTAAAAAAAGAAAACAGGCTCATAATAAGCCTGTTTTTCAATTTATTAGGTTTATCCTTAAATCATTTTAAAACGATTTCAAAAACCATTATACGCATACCATTCAGGATGTAATTCAACTCTCTTTTTATAGTCAACTTGATAATCATGCTTCTTCCATTTTTCCTCCTCTATTTTCGGCGTTAAGCCTGTATACTCAAAGATGTATTTAGGCATCAAATCCTCTAAAATAGGAGCATAATTTTCTGTTGTAGACAAAGAGTCATGAATCGAAAATAAAGGCATTTCTGGGTACTCTATGGCAATTTTCCTTGATACAAAATCAATTATACAGTACGATTCAATATTTTGTAGCAATTTGGAAAAATCAGCATTATCATTTCCCTTAAATAACTCTATTGCATCAACCAAATTTGGAAAAGCTTCTTTAAAAATTTTGTAATTTGAATTTCTAGTTTTTATACCACTGAAAAATAAGGTGAAAATAACTCCTTTCATCAAAGCTCTAACATCATCCACTTTTTTAATCTCTGTTACTTTTTTTCTAGCGTTATATTTATTAGCAAAATAACAACCTAAACGTTTCTTTGGTTTAATAATACTTTCCATATTTTCATAAATTTCACCATTCAAAACCCATGTTTTAAACATCGTATATTCTTCTTGAAAACCCTCTGTAGAAAGGTGTTTGCGAAGATTCTGCAACATAAAGGAAATATAATCCTTTTTTATATATGTTCTACTTAATATATTACTTATTCTATCATTATTATTTATAATAGAATCTATTAAAAATATCAAGAAAAACGGTTGCGAATTTTTTAAATCATATCCTACAAGTTCTTGACCTTCATAAGTAATAAAAGGTTTGAATATTTTCTTCAAGTTTGTTAAAGCTGTATGCAAACGAAAATCACTTTCCTCATTTCGGGTTGCATAAAAAGCCTTATGATGTAATGCTAATATTTGATGATTCCAATGAACTTTTTTATGCGTTAAATCAAAGATTTCACCTTCATAATATGATAAATCTTTTATATAGGTTACAGCTCTCTCAAAATCTATCTCCAAACTATCATTAAACCACTTCAAAAGGTGCTTGTTATCTTCATATACTTCGGATTCCTCAATCGATCTCGCCACTATGATTGTATTGGATTTTAAAGCTTCCATTTCAACTATTTCAGAGCTTGAATCCTCTTTTAAGGATGGTAAAATAAAATTGGCAAAGCAATATTTATTTGAAGAGCGACCAGGCTCGTAATTTTCAGCCTTGAAAATAACTTCTTGCTCAATAAGCCAATCTATATATTCATTATAGTCTGATTTTATACGCCTTAAAACCGTTGCATTAAGTGCAATAGGAATATTTTCAAGTTCTTTATTTTCATAGGTATTTTGACGCCTTATTATCGTTGCAATAATATAATAGAAAAACTCAACTTTTAGTTTGTAGGTAAAAGTTGGGCGATAAACCTTCACGAGCGTATCAATATAGTTTTTAATTACAGAAGGAATTAACGCCAGATTTGCGATTGTAATTCTTTGTTTTTCATTTCTACTTAGATTTCTAGCTGTTTGATTTTTAGATAATATTTTTTTAGACATAATCTCAGATTTTAAATTATACAAATTGTTGGGTTTCAAAATTCTTATTTACTTCAGCTTCCATCATTGAAATTGACTTATAGTGCGTTCCTGAAGTAATTTCTTTGATTAATTCACGCTTCAAAACAAAAAACTTATTAGTAATCTTGCATTTGTAAGCAGGGATTAATCCTTCATTAATCTTTTGAACTATTACTCGCTCGTTCATATCGAGAAGCTCTGCAACATCTTTTACTGTTAAAACAGCTTTTGAAAGAGCTATTTCACTCAATTTTTCTAATTCTGTTGCGTAAGCAGTTAAGTATTTAGCTACTTCTGTCTGCACCAATTTTTCGAATCTTGAATCGAAATTTCCGTTATGACTGGGTTTCGTCGTTTTTTGTTTTGTTTTCATAACAGAACACCCATCAACAATTTAGCAAGAGTGCCAAAAATGAAAAAACTCCCACGTTACTATAGGAGTTTTAAATGCTTGAATTACAACAAATTACAATATTAATAAAATACTGTTTGATTTGTAAGTTCAAATTTTATCGGAAAAAATGAAAAAAAATGAAAAAATTTTCAAAGGTGGAGTGAAGATTATGCAATAATTTTTTTTAGTAAGTCAAATGTGCTTTTAAGGTCAGCTAAAATTTTAAAATTGGTTGACTTTTTTTTGCTTTTAAGTTCTTCTCTTGAAATCTCCGAATCATTTTTAAGAATAAAATAGTCAGCCAAAATTTTCCAATGCTCTCCTTCTGCATCCTGAATAATTTTATCATCTTCCATTATTTTATAAAATGTAGCTAACGATGTAATATCTTTCTCCCAAAGGATTTTTGGTAATTCTCGCCTTTTGTTATCAAAAAGGTCATAAACCTGTTCAAAAGTGGTTATGTTAGAAATAAATCCTTTTTCTATCAAATTTTGTTTAATGGATTCAACAATTTTGGTTCTTGCTTTCATATCTTTTAAATTTTATAGGTTTTTCTCGGTGCAAACTTAAATGACTGAACTTCTTTCTTAGAAGGATAAACAAGCTTTTTTAAAGCTTCAAAATTTTCAGTTGTAAGATAATCTACAAAATTTGAATAAAAGTCTCTAAACACTTCTAAATAAACCTCTTTAACAGCCATTCCATATTTTGCAAAGACATTTTTCTCTTTCCTAATTGCATCATCTAAATCGAAGTAATCACTGAAAAGTATTTCTGTAAGCTTGTTTATGTATAGATACTTATTTTTAGAAACAATATATTCGTGTCGGAGTAATTTCTGAGATTTAACTTTCTCCTCTATTAAAGCATTATACAGTGGCTCAAAGAAAGATACTATTTTTAATTCTCCGTTTTTATCTTCAATGCGCATTTTACCCTCAACTTTATATTCAAATTCATACTCTTTAACATGAATAAAATAATGATAGGCAATAAGATAAAAATAATCTCCCCTCATAAAGATATTTTTAAACATATCAAATCTTTCTATTTTTTCTTCATCAATTTTCAAAGTTCTTATTGGCAATCTTTCTCTATCTAAAAAGAAATATCTAAGTCTAAAGAATGGATACATGCCGAAATCAGTTGCATTTGTATGACCTTCTTCATAATCTTGGAATAATGATGAGAATGTAAAATCCTCATCTTGAATTGGTAAAAAGTCTATCATAGTCCTAAAATAATATTATCAATAGTGCTTATTTTTCGTTTGTCAACAATTTTTGCATAAATCTCTGTAGTACTAACATTTTTATGTCCCAACATTTTTGAAATTAGATAAATATCTGCTCCTGCTTCTAATTGTGCTACAGCGTACGAAGTTCTGAAATTATGAAATGTTACTTTCTTCTCAATTTCTGCTTTTAAAAGCCATTTTCGTAAATTGTCATTTAGCGAATGATAAGCAATTCTTTCGAAAACAAAATCAGTTCTGTTTTGTTTATCTCCCATAAGATTTATCGCTTCTTTGGAGATAGGATGATATTGGAATGCGGAGGTTTTCTTCATCCTGAAATCTATAAAATCTGTATCATGTCTTCTAACAACATCACCCCATTTTAGATTTGATATATCCGAATATCTCAAGCCTGTTAAAAGGGCAAAGACACAATATTTTTTTTAAACCTCATCGGGAAACTCAGTAGCAAATAGGATTTTACACTCATCAATTGTTAGAAAATTCTTCATCACTTCTTCCTCTTCTATCCATTCGATTCTTCCTTTGAAGTTTTCAGAAAGATAATTTTCTTCGTAAGCCATTTCTAAAACCTGTATAAATCTTATAAAATAACTTGCTGCAGAATTTCGTTTTAGCTTGTGCTTTTTACTTCTTAATTGAAAAGAATTAAGAAGCCTATTTTTAAAATCTTCAATCAACGCTTTGTTAATATCACTAAAAAGCTTATTACCATAATATTTAAAAAAATATCCATAACTAGCACTCCATGCCCCCGCTGATTTTGTTGCATTTTCTGCTTTTTCCTTAAAATACTCTGTAAAAATTTTCTTTTTATTTTCAGTTAATTTTAAGCCTTTCAACTCGGCTTCTGTATAAATATCTGGACTAATTATTTCTTTAAATCTCTTGGCTCTGTAAAGTTCAATCATCTCATTAGTCTCCTTATTGTGGTGTTTTTGAGCAGGAGTCAATGTTAATTTCTTAGGATTACCATTTTTATCTTTTAAAATTTCAATTTTTGACTGTTTCTTCCCATTTGCATCTGTATAGTACACAGTCTCGCTTTGAAATTCATTATAAATAAAATAACTCGTTTTTTCATAGCGAGTTTTTTTTCCAGTTTTTCGATTGAAAACAGGAGGATAAAAATTTAGTGAAAGATTACTCTTATTACCTTTTACAAGTTTTTTTAGCACTGTTACTTTTTTACTCATTATTGAAAATTGTATTTACTAAGTTTTTGGGAACATAAACATTTTTACCTTTTGGAATTTTCGGAATATTATTTTTTTTGCATAAATGATAAAATGAACCTGAACTCACTTTAAATGTGTCTAAGACTTCGTTAATTGTGTAATAATTATCATCGCAGAAATACGGTAAATTATATTGTTTTCCTTCGTTATTTTCGGCTTTTTGACTAAAAAGTACATCTAAGTCAACCTTCCTAATTCTAACCGATTTAAAGCCTTCTAATTTGCTTAATCTACCATCTTTTAACATTCGATAAATTGATGTTCTACTAATATTAAGTAAGAGCATAACTTCTTTGATGGATAAATAATCTTTCTTTTGGATTTCTTCAATATCATAACCTTTAATTTGTACTTCTAAATCCTTATCACTTGCTTGAATCTTTTCATCACGCTTTCTCTTTTTGTAGAATTTCTTAGCACAGTCATCGGAACAGCATTTTGTTGTAGTCTTTTTAGCTACAAACCTATTTCCGCAGAATTGACAAATTTTATTGACTTCCATAACGTCTAAATTCTCCCCAAAAATGTTTCATATTGTTTCCCCATGTTTCCCATTGTTTCAAAATGTAACATTTTTTAACGATGAAATTACAAATTTTATTCCAAATCAAATTCATAGAAACGAAATAGAAACAAATAGAATGTATATATTCTGCAATATTAAATTTTGAAACAAAACGAAATACAAATAAAAAACCCTTTAAACATTACATTTAAAGGGTTTTCCGTATTATTGCAATTGCAATCTATATACAATCTACAACACTACCTACTTTCCGATACAAAACTTCGAAAAAATATTCCCCAGCACCTCATCATTCGTCACTTCACCTGAAATCTCACCGAGATGTTCCAATGCATTCCGTAATTCATACGCCAGCAGCTCGGTGGAAATCCGGAAAGTGATGGCTTCTTTGACTTTCTCTACGGCATCGAGGGATTTTTGTAATGCTTCAAAATGACGCTGATTGGTGATCACGACGTTGTTTTCTGAAGCCTTCAGCTGTTCTACATAGGAAGACAACTCGTTTTTAAGATCCAGGATATTCTGGTTTTCGACGGCAGAAATTTTAATGAAATCGAATTCGTGGGTAATGCTCTGCCTAAAAATATCTTCTACTTTTTCATATTGGGTCGGGATTACTTCATCGATCTTTGTGGCGCAGATAATCAGTTTCAGATCTTCGCGCAATAAAGATTGAATCATTTCGATATCTTCCGAAAAATCGGAGGTTCCGGCGTCGGCCAGATAAACGAGAATATTGGCATTGGCTACTTTTTCCCTGGCCTTTTTTACGCCGATCGCTTCGATTTCATCCATCGTTTCGCGTAGTCCGGCCGTATCGATGAGGCGGAACGCGTGACCTTTGATATGCAGCACCTCTTCAATCGTATCCCGGGTCGTTCCGGCAATGTTACTGACAATTGCACGCTCTTCTTTTAAAAGCGCATTTAGCAACGTTGATTTTCCGGCATTCGGTTTTCCGATGATCGCCACGGCTGTCCCGTTTTTGATGGCATTTCCGTATTGGAAGCTTTCGATCAGGGAATTTAATTTCAGGGTAATTTTATCCAGCAGTTGGTTCAGGGCGCTGCGGTCTGCGAATTCAACATCTTCCTCTGCAAAATCCAGTTCCAGCTCGATCAGCGAAACAAAATTCAGAAGATCCGTTCTCAGAAAAGAAATTTCATTGGTGATCCCTCCTTTCAATTGGCTGATGGCGACTTTCCTTGAAGCTTCGTTTTCGGAAGCAATCACATCCGCAATCGCTTCGGCCTGTGACAGGTCGATTCTGCCATTGATGAAAGCCCGCAGCGTAAATTCACCGGCTTTGGCCATCCGCGCACCGTTCTTGATCAGCGTTTCCAGAATACGTTTCCCGATATGCGGTGACCCGTGAAAAGCAATTTCCACAGAGTTCTCGGTTGTAAAGCTTTTCGGTGCCAGGAAAATCGAAAGCATTACCTCATCGATTGCCTCTTCCCCATCCATAAAATAACCGTAATGGATCGTATGTGATTTCTGTTTAGCCAGGTTTTTTCCAGGAAAGGATTTCTGAACCACAGATAAAGCATCGTCTCCGGAAACACGGATAATTCCTAAAGCTCCAACGCCATTGGCCGTGGCCAGCGCACAAATGGTATCATTATTCATGGTGCAAATTTACGTTTTTTCACCGCAATCAAAAATTTCCTTTATCTATTGTCATCATTCAAAAAGCTCAAACAGACAACCCGATACCTTTATCCTAAAAGCAATCAAACGATTATCAGGAGCTTTTTCCGGCTTTCCGCACTCGCTATTTTATAGATTAGGGGCAGCGGCCATGCCGCCGCCCCTAATCTATAAAATGAGCTCAGACAATTGCTGCAATCCGGGCTATGATAGCACGACCTCACATGAAATCAGGAGGATGTTGAAAACTTCCCACATTTATGCATTCTCAGAATAATTTAATACACAAAAAAAACCACTTCAGGAAATGAAGTGATTAGTGCTTTGAATTTACTAAGTTATATGAAGATGATTGATGTCTTGTTTACTGATACAAAGATACACCAGCTCGTCTTCCTGGAATTCAGGATAATCCCTGCAATTTGTACCGTAAAAATACGGTTATACAATAACCCCGCCTGACAAGAGCTGCCGGGCGGGGTTATTACTCATTACCACTGATGCTGAAATCTTCACCAATAGTATATTTTTTATTGTTTATAGCGGACTTACCAGATCATTAAACCATTCTTTGACATCACCCTCCAGATGAGGTCCTATTTTTTCTTCACAGGTTTTATGATATCTGTTCAGCCAGTTGATCTCTTCCTCAGAAAGAATTTCTTTAACGATCGTATCTTTAAAGAAGGGACAGAAGGTTAATGTTTCAAATTCATAGAAAGTCCCGTGGATGGTGGTTTCGGATTCTTTTACCGCGATGAGGTTTTCATGACGGATGCCGTATTCTCCTTCCAGGTAATAGCCCGGTTCGTTTGAGCAGACCATTCCGACCATCAGCTCCTGAGGATTCATATCTTTCCGGATGTTCTGAGGGCCTTCGTGTACATTCATGAAGCTTCCTACTCCATGACCGGTACCGTGGTTGTAGTCTTTGCCTTCCATCCACAAAGGAAGTCGGGCAATTGCGTCAAGCTGTACGCCTCTCGTTCCTTTCGGGAATTTTACCATCGAAAGACGGATTAACCCCTGTAAAACTAAAGTAGAGTTTCTTTTAAACTCCTCAGATACGGCTCCTAAAGCCAAAGTTCTTGTAATATCGGTTGTTCCTTCAAGGTACTGGCCTCCGGAATCCACCAGAATGCTGGCGTCATTGGTAACCTCCTTGCTTCCTTCACTCTTCGCGGAATAATGCATAATCGCTCCGTTATCTTTGTATCCGACAATACTTCCGAAACTTTCTCCAATAAAGTTTTCTCCTTCGGCACGGAAACCCCTCAGTTTCTCCCCGATGGAATATTCGGTCATCGGTTCTTTTCCGGCATTGTGGGTCAGCCAATATAAAAATTTAACCATAGCAACACCGTCTCTTACCATCACTGTTCTGAAACCTTCCAGTTCGGTTTTATTCTTCTGGGCTTTCATCAGATTTCCGGGAACAGGGGCTTTGATCAGCTGATTTTCAGATTTTAATGCTTCAAAAATAGACTGATTGCTGTTTGGAGAAACCAAAACTTTTTCATTTTTGAATTCTTTCAGGCAGTTGTAGAACTCTTCGTAAGGCATCATTTTCACCCATGCTTCGTCCATTTGTTTTCGGGCTTCCACTTCAAGTTTTTCAAGGTCTGTAAAAAGCTTGGCATCGTTTTTAGTAATAACGATATATCCTAAGAATACAGGATTGCTCTGCACATCACTTCCTCTGAGGTTGAGTGTCCAGGCGACATCGTCAAGACTTGAAATCACATGAACGGTTGCCTCCAGAGATTCCATCTTCTGACGGATGGCTGCAACTTTTTCAGCAACAGATACACCGGCTCTCTCTACCGGTTGAATGAAAATCGGGTTTTTAGAAGGCGTCCCTCTGTCTTTCCATACATTATCCAAAAGCGGAATATCCAATAAAGATCTATTTTTGGCATTTAATTTTTCCGTCAGAAGTTCCCAGTTGGCATGAGATGTAGCCAAAGCATTCACGGCTACCCTTCCTTCGGCAGGAATTTCAGAAATGATCCAATCGATATAATTAGGCGTTCCTTCCATTCCTTCTTTGAAAAGATCGATGCCGGACCCTTCCAGTTCAATGGCAGCCTGGGTAAAATATCTTCCGTCTGTCCAGAGTCCGGCTTTATCCTTAGTCACCACCACAAAACCCGCAGAGCCTAAAAACCCTGACAACCATGCTCTCTCCTGCCATTCTTCAGTGAGATATTCACTCATGTGCGGATCTGCAGAATATACGATAAATGCATCAACATTATGGTTCTGCATTTCTTCCCGAAGCGCAGCTATTTTTTCCTTTGAAGTCATTTTTTGAATAATTTTTAAAGATGTGAAGTTACGAATTTAAAGGTTATCCAACAGAGTTAAATTATGTTTTAGCGGATTTATTACCGCATTTTATCCGGTATAATAAATCATCAGACAAATACGATTTAATTAATTTAGCTGGCTGTTCCAAGCAGGTGATCGCCTTTTATCACTTTCCGATAATTACTTTTCGATGTTCAGTTCCCCAATCGGCCAGAGTGTCGATGATTTTTTTTAAAGTCAAACCATATTCCGTTAGCTGATATTGTACCGTAACGGGTTGGGTATCGAGGACGATCCGCTTTACGAGTTGGTTCATTTCCAGTTCTTTCAGTTCTTTGCTGAGCATTTTATTGGAAATTCCTTTCACATCGTTCAAAATATCGGAAAAACGCCGTTTGTTGTAATAACAGACCGATGAAATTATAGAGATTTTCCATTTGCCATTCAATACGTCCATGGCATCATGAACAGCCATAATTTGTTTTTTATTGGTGTCGTTATCCGAACATTTTATTTCCTCCATAAGTTACCTTGTTACTCAAAAGTTACTGTTACTTTTAGTTACAAAGTTACTAAAATAAATTTATTCATTTTACATTTGCATCGTTAAAGAAATCGATTTCAAAACAAATACATTCAAAAGTCTTAGACTAAAATTAACTTTCATCATTTAAAATTTAAAAAAATGAATTTCACAGATAAAAATGTAGTGATTACCGGCGGAAGCGCAGGAATCGGATTAGCAACAGCAAAAACGTTTATTGCAAAAGGAGCGAACGTTTTGATAACAGGAAGAAACACTGATAGTTTGCAGGCAGCATCCGTAAAAATTAACAGCCACCAATTGAAAACTCAGGCTTCTGATATTTCCAAATTGACAGACATTGCAGCATTGGAGAAAGAAATTGCACAAAGCGGAACTAAAGTTGACGTGCTTGTTCTGAATGCCGGGATTGCAAAACAATTTTCAATAGAAGAAACAACAGAAGAAGTCTTTGATGATTTGTTTAACATCAACGTGAAAGGATTGTTCTTTACGCTGCAGAAACTCATTCCACATTTAGCAGAAGGCGCCTCTGTGATTCTGATTTCGTCGGGAGTTTCAGTGAGCGGGTATGCACAAATGGGCGCTTACGCCGCAACAAAAAGTGCCGTTGATGCCATTGCACGCACCGCAGCAACAGAATTGGCAGACCGAAAAATTCGGGTAAATACCGTTGCTCCCGGATTAACGGATACCCCAATGAATCATCAAACACCGGAAGATATTAAAAATGCTATTGCTGCAGCGGTTCCCCTGAAACGCATCGGAGAAGCGGAAGAAATCGCAAATGCTATTGTTTTCCTGGCTTCAGACGAAGCTTCTTATATTTCAGGTTCGTACCTGTCGGTGGATGGCGGTGTAACGATCCGCAAATAATATCTTAAAATTTATTCGGCTTTTGCAGTAAGCGTTGTTAATGTTCATATTTAAAGCATTAACAACGCTTTTTTATTTATTTCCTGTGGATAATCGGTTATTTTTTGTCCTAATATAATTCCAGATCAGATACATCAGGAATAAACCGATCCAAACACCCAGGACAACCACCATGAAAATAACCTGTATTAACGGATGAAGATAATTGGGTTTGTAAAACAGACGTTCAAGCGTATTAACTGTTTCCCTCAATCTAGCCCGATCAAAAGTATTACGGATCTCATTGAGAGGTTCCCGGTTATGATCACGGAAATAAAATACATCACGATTCAGATCTTTGGGAACGATCTGCGATTCTATATTATACTTCTTCAGCAAAGCAGCGAAATTTTGAAATGAATGAAGCAGCGAATCCTGATCATATTTGTAAAGCAATTTATATCTCGTTACGGCATTTTGATACTGTTGTATTGGCTGAGAAACGTTATGGATTGGACTATATAAAATCTTATTCTCCAAAAAGATACAGATATCTTCGTCATACTCGGGGTCGACCTCATAACCTTTGAATATGACTTCCGTACTGTCTCCGATCGCCTTTTTGGAAATAATTCTTTTGGTAAAGTCTTTAGGCTCAAACCCAAAATAATCCATTCCTGACAGGATTTTAGAACTTATATTTTTATAATCAGAACTTAGTACTTTCAGGGTATCTATGCTGTAATAGCTTGTTTCAACGGAATAATTTTCCTTATCATTAGGATCATAATAAGTGGTGTCCTTTTCTGCAATCACCGGATAAGGTTTAGGATATAAAATATTTTCAGGATTAAATAATTTCTCAGAGCTATAGGAAGTATAATTGTACAGAAACGGGTTTAAGACATTCAGCAATGTTTTGTCTTTATTAAAATCCTTTTCAGGCAGTTCGTGTCTCATTGCAGCATTTAACCCAAAACTGTAGCTTATAAAAAAAGTCAGCGAGAGAAAGGAGATAAGTAATAAAGAAGCGCCAATTTTCACAGTATTAGTGACGCTATATTTCTTTTTGGAATGATTTCTCAATAACAAAACAAGAAAACAAAACAGAAACAGGCCCGTAATAAAAAAGTGTGAAATAGAAACGTCATCGTAAAATTTGAATCTGTAAAACTCCGTATACCTATCAATTTTACGGATCCCTTCAAACTTGAAACACCCATAGATAAAATAGCCCAGGTGTATTACGCTTAAAACAATAACAGATTTGATTAGAAATTTTTTTAATTGTTTGTCCATAATTGCAATAATATATTCTTTAAAATAAGGATTTTTTTTAAATAAACCGCAATTAATAAGATCCTTGCATAATTCTAAAAAGTTTAATGAAGCTCGATGGAATTATTGTTTTCATTAAAACTCTCCTGTATTTTCCTGGTTTTCATTTTTTCATACTCAACATCTGAGTATGAACTCCCATCAGGTGAAGTTGACGTAAAGCTGGTAATCCCATATCTTCGCTTAAGCTCCCTCATTTTGTTCATCGGATCTCTGATATAATCTTCAACGGCTTTTTTATATTGGCTTTCCGTCACAGGAATATAGGCAGACAAATTAAGTTTTATATGTCTGAACTTTTCAATTGCTTTTAACTCCCAGATATGTTGTTTTTTTATGTCTTCGATTTTGACAATCAATCCCGGAAGTCCGCCAAATTTATATGGTCCTTCCGAAATAGGAATTTCATTAGTAAACCACGCGTTATACTTTCTGCCTTTATATTCTACCGTTGCCAACTGGCATTTCTTACCTTGTATCATAGCCGTTTCTGTTTCGATGTGCCAATTGAAGGTAATGTTCTGGATGATTTTAAATCGGTCGGTGTTCACAGACAGATAAGATATTACTTCATTGGATCGCCAGTCCTTTTGAATGATACCACGAACTTTTTCTTGGGGAAAGGTACTTAATGAGACAGGCGTATTGGAGGACATTTCATCTGAATTCATGTTCTGTGCGATTGCAGAATCTCTCTTTACTTTTGCCAGGCTGAAGTAAGTGGATCTATTCTTATCAATAAACAGTCCCATCAGTTCGGTTTCGGTTTTCTCTAAATGTAATGAGTCGGGCTTAAAGGTGTACTGATAAGTAAAATTATATTTTTGACTAAAACAAAACAGTGAAATCAAAATAGTGAATATAAATATTATGTTCTTGATCATTTTGTACAGATATTTGAATGAAAGTGTTAATATACTCAAATATAGCAATGTAAAGGTGAATTAAATTTCATATTTTATCAAAATGTGTTATCATCCATCCTATTTGAGCCTCTAATTCTGAATTTGTTCAGCATAAATCAAGTTTTGCCGAGAAATTAAAGAATTTTGGAAAGATTATTGCAATATACGAGAAATGGAAAGTCAGAATTATAAAAATCATGTACGGTTTTATGCCCCTCATCATTTCGTTTTTCTTCCGCTCCTCATCATTTTAAAAGGGATCGGAATATATAAGATTTTCAGTGACGAACAAAATCAGCTTTTATGGATTTTGTTTTCAATAGTGATTTTCCTGATTTTTTACCTGGCTATCATGTTGAGGCAACATTATGCACTTGTACTTCAAAATCGCATCGTAAGGCTTGAATTCCGGCAGCGGTATTTTGAACTTTTCGGATTAAGATCCGATGATGTAGAGGAAAAACTTTCCTTCAGCCAGATCGCCGCTTTAAGATTCGCTTATGATGATGAATTCAAAATCCTGCTCGAGAAAGCACTGAAAGAAAAAATGAAAGGAGACGAGATCAAAAAATCCATTACCAAATGGAGAGCCGATCTTCACAGAGTTTGAAAATAATAAACACTAAAATAATATTATCATGAAAAAATGGAGCTTTTACAGTATTGCAATATTAACATTACTGTCACTTACAAGCTGCGAAGCAGTAGAAACAATCTTTAAGGCAGGAATGTGGTGGGGAATCATATTGGTAGTAGGCGTTATAGCTATTATTTTATGGCTATTCTCAAGGGGTAGGAACTCTTAACCAGATCTTATGGAAAATTCAGACTTAGAAATCATTTCCCATCTGAAGCCCTCAAAGATTGTCAAAATTATGAAAGATCCGGTAGCATCTGCAAAGGCGGTACATCTCATTTATACCTCCGATGCAGAGACAGCCGGTATCACCCGAAAAAAGACAGGAAAGAAATATTCTTATTACAGAGACGGTAAAAAAATAAAGGACAAAGAGGAAATCACAAGAATCAACAAACTGGTCATTCCGCCGGCTTGGGAAAATGTGTGGATTTGCGCACTCGATAACGGTCATCTTCAGGCGACAGGCTTTGATGTAAAGAAAAGGAAACAGTACCGCTACCACCCTCTTTGGAGCGCTTTGAGAAATCACACTAAATTTTACCGCATGCTGCAATTCGGGTATGCACTTCCCGATATCCGTCTTCAGGTTGAAAAAGATCTTGCCCTGAGAAATTTCGAGAAGAGAAAAATCCTTGCCCTGATTGTAAGCCTTATGCAACGTACCAATATCAGAATCGGAAATAATGCGTACGAAAAATTGTACGGCTCTTTCGGTTTAACGACGCTAAAAGGTAAGCATGTACAAGTTCAGGGACAGAAAATTTCCTTCCATTTCAAAGGTAAAAAAGGTGTAATGCATGATATTGACCTGAAAAGCAAAAGATTGTCAAAACTCATCCAGAAATGCAAGGACATCCCGGGAAAAGAGCTTTTCCAATATATCGATGATGAAGGAAACCGTCATACGGTAGATTCCGGCATGGTGAATGACTATATCAAAGAAATAAGCGGGGAAGATTTTACCGCAAAAGATTTCAGAACATGGTCGGGAACGGTAAGCGCGTTAATCGCTTTTAAAGAAATCGGTTATGCGGAAACCCACACAGAATATAAAAAGAAGGTAAAAGAAGCTCTCGAAATCGTTGCATCTCACCTCGGAAATACAAGTACCGTATGCAGAAAATACTATGTTCATCCTTTGGTTATTAATTTATACGAAAATAACACCATCAAAAAATATCTTGATGAACTGGAACAGATCGAGGAAAATGATGGAAAAGCAGGCCTCACCCATGAAGAAAAACTGGTACTGAAAATCCTGGAAAACGAAAAGATGTGATGGTGAATGGTCAATTGTCAATTGTCAATTGTCAATCCGCTGCGCTTGTCAATTTTAATTACACTCAAAAAATTCACCATTCATTTGCGAAGCAAAATTGATTATTGGAAGAGTTATCAATTGTGAATTGTTAATAGGCCTACTGCTTATCAATTTAATAATCTTTCAAAAATTCACCATTCACTTGCAAAGCAAAATTGACAATTGACAGAAAAATGAATTGTGAATTGTCAATCAACCTGCTGCTTGCAATTTTAATAATCTTTCAAAATTCACTATTCACTTGCAAAGCAAAATTGACAATTGACAGAAGAGGAATCTTGAATTGTCAATCAACCCGCTGCTTGCAATTTTAATAATCTTTTAAAAATTCACAATTCACTTGCAAAGCAAAATTGACCATTGACGGAATGATTAGTTTTGAATTGTCAATCAACCCGCTGCTTGCAATTTTAATAATCTTTTAAAAATTCACCATTCACTTACAAAGCAAAATTGACAATTGACAGAAGGATGAATCTTGAATTGTCAATCAACCTGCTGCTTGTAATTTTTAATAATCTTTCAAAAATTCACCATTCACTTGCAAAGCAAAATTGACCATTCACATTTGATATCGACCCGAATAATTGTTGTAAATTTGTATCATTAGCAAATAAAAATATACAACCAATATGTCTAAAGCAATTTCGCAAGTACCATTTGCGGTAAACGAGCCGGTAAATTCTTATGCGCCGGGAACTCCGGAAGTAAAAAGTCTTATCGCTCAGTACAAAAAAATGTGGGCAGAAAAAATAGAAATCCCGATGGTCATCAATGGTAAAGAAGTAAAAACGGACGATAAAGTTCAGCTTCAGTCTCCACAGGACCATGCACACGATTTCGGGTTTTATCACAGAGGAACAATGCAACATGTTGATGACGCCATCAATGCTGCATTAGCTGCAAAAAAACAATGGAACGAACTTGGCTGGGAACATCGCGCCGCAATTTTCTTAAAAGCAGCAGATCTTCTGGCAGGACCTTACAGAGATGTAATCAACGCAGCTACCATGATCGGTCAGTCTAAAAATGTTCACCAGGCTGAAATTGATGCGGCCTGTGAATTCATCGATTTCTTAAGATTTAATGTAGAATTTATGACGGAGATGTATTCTGAACAACCCGTATCCGATGCAGGAATCTGGAACAGAGTGGAATACAGACCCTTAGAAGGATTTTGTTTTGCGGTAACTCCGTTTAACTTTACTGCTATTTCAGGAAATTTACCGACTTGTATGGCCATGCTTGGAAACGTAGTGGTATGGAAACCTTCCGACAAGCAGATTTATTCTGCAAAAGTAATCATGGATGTTTTAACGGAAGCCGGTCTTCCTGCAGGGGTCATCAACATGATTTTCACAGACGGAAAAGAAACGGCAGAAAAAGTATTGGCACACAGAGATTTTGCCGGACTTCACTTTACCGGTTCTACCAAAGTTTTCCAGGGAATGTGGAAGATGATCGGAGACAACATTCATAACTATAGAACATATCCGAGAATCGTAGGGGAAACCGGAGGAAAAGACTTCGTGATCGCTCACCCTTCAGCAAATGTAGAGGCCGTAGCAACAGCCTTGGTAAGAGGGGCTTTCGAATATCAGGGACAAAAATGTTCAGCCGCTTCCAGAGCTTATATCCCTCAGTCTCTTTGGGCCGATGTAAAGAAAATAATGGAAACCCAGATCGATTCTATTAAAATCGGTTCTCCTGAAGATCCTTCCAATTTTGTAAATGCGGTAATCGATAAAAATTCTTTTGAGAAATGTAAAGGATATATCGACAGAGCCAATTCTTCAAACGAAGCGAATGTAGTAATCGGAGGAAAAACTGATGATTCTAAAGGATGGTTTGTACACCCTACCGTTATTGAAACGACAAATCCTCAGTACGAAAGTATGGTGGAAGAAATCTTCGGTCCTATTCTATCCGTCTATGTATATGAAGATGCAAAATGGGCAGAAACTTTGGAACTTGTAGACTCATCTTCTCCTTACTCATTGACAGGTTCCGTATTTGCACAGGATCGTTATGCGATTAATGAGGCTTTCAAAGCTTTGGAAAATGCGTCAGGAAACTTCTACATTAATGATAAACCTACCGGAGCCGTTGTGGGCCAGCAGCCTTTCGGAGGAGGAAGAGCTTCCGGAACCAATGATAAAGCCGGATCTAAAATGAATCTTTTGAGATGGACGTCCGTAAGATCGGTAAAAGAGACTTTTGTTTCTCCTAAAGACTATAAATATCCTTATTTAGGATAATTTCAACAATATGTGCGGTGAATATTTCATGGCATTTTACAAAAGGCTCCGGATTGATTTCGGAGCTTTTTCAGTATTATTAACAATATTTAAATTATTTTATCAAAAAATTAATCGTCTTTTTTGAAATTCGGAATAATTATTGATTCGTGTAATTTCTCACACAAACAAATAAATATTATGAAAAAGTTAATGTTAATCGCAGCACTAGGAGTAATAGCGGTAAGTTGCGGAACAAAAGAATCGTCAATGTCAAACAGCAGTACAGATTCTACAGCAGTAGATAATGCAACGACAAGTGCTGCACCTGCTACTACAGATACAATGACTACGACAACAACTCCTGCTGACACTATGAGTGTAAAAGCTGATTCTGCAACCACTGTTAAATAATAGTAGTTTAACTTAAATGAAAATGTCCTCAGATCATTCTGGGGATTTTTTGTACCTAAAATGTAAATCTTTAAAGTATTTTATCAATCTCACTTTTTACTTTTTACTTTTTACTTTTTACTTTTTACTTTTTACTTTTTACTTTTTACTTTATACTTTTTACTTTAATAATAACTATATTTGATTACACATAAACATTAAAAAATATCTATATGACAAAATTATTCGCAGGCGCAGTTTTAGCCTTATTATTTTTAGGAAGCTGCGCACAGAAAAAGGAAAACCGGGAAGAATTCAAAGAAGAAAGAAATAAAGATTATATGAGAAACAGCATGGGAGATACCGCAGCGTCTCACTCCGAGTCTGCCACCGCAGACAGCTTAAAAATGAAATCGGATTCAGCCACGAAAAAATAATACGGCCGCAGGTAATTCTGCGGTTTTTTTGTTTAAAAATCAGGCATTTTTAGCTTTAACCTTGAAACTGAAAATTAATCAAAAAAATGCTGTAACAATTTTTATGTCATAAAGACTGATATGTGAACATAATTATTACATTTGCAATCAATAATAAATATCATGAAAAAATTATCAATATTCTCGGCTCTTTTTATCGGAGCATTTGCATTGGCACAGGGAATCAAATTTGAAGATACCAACTTCAGCACTATTCTTGCGAAAGCCAAAAAGGAAAACAAGCTTGTTTTTATAGACGCCTATGCTTCATGGTGCGGGCCTTGCAAACTGATGGTAAAAAATGTCTTCCCCCAAAAGGCAGTAGGTGATTATTACAATTCCCATTTTGTAAATGCCAAAATCGATATGGAAAAAGGAGAAGGGGTTGATCTTGCCAAAAAATACAATGTAAAAGCTTTTCCGACGTACCTTTTCGTAGATGGAAACGGTGAAGTGGTACACAGAACATTGGGATACGTTGAGGAAAACGACTTTATCCAGTTTGCCAAAGATGCCGGCGATCCAAGCAAAAGATTAGGAACTCTAAAGCAGAAATTTGAAGACGGAGAAAAAGATCCCGAATTCCTGAAAAACCTTGCCGGCCTTACCATGTACAGTGATTCTGAATTTGCCGCAAGAGTATTAGACCGCTATTTCAGTGGGAAAACCACACTAGACAGAGACGATGTCCAAATGTTGCTTTCCGCGACACAAAGTACGGACAGCCCGTTATACAAAACATTCCTTGCAAAAAAAGCAGAAATTACCAAAATCCTTCCTGAAGAAAGATACAATGCTTTTGACAAAAACATCAAGATGAATACGATCGTTAAAAAATCTTATAATCCTGATACTAAAAAATGGAATGAAGCTTATTTTATGGGGGAAGCTCAGAAGTTTTTAACCAAAGAAGAAGCAGAAAAAATCTTAAAAAGAGCTAAAGCAAACAGAGCCTTAAAAGATAAAGACATTGCCACTTATGAAAAGCTGACAATGGAAATTTACAAAGACACCTCTGCTTTAGGTTCAGAAGAACTCAATTCTATTGCGTGGAATTTCTTTGAAAATGTAAACAGCAAACCTGCATTGGAAAAAGCATTGAGCTGGGCACAGGAATCGGTAAAAAAAGATGAAAACTCTGCCAATACAGATACACTGGCCAATCTTTACAATAAATTAGGAGATAAGAAAAACGCCAAGCTTTGGGCCGAAAAAGCAATCGAGCTTGCGAAGAAAACCGGAGAAGATTATTCTGACACAGAAAAACTGCTGAAAAGCTTATAACAAAACTAATATAAGAAAGAAATCCGCAACTGATATCTAGTTTGCGGATTTTTTTATTTAATGCTTTTAGTCTAATATTCAAACAGTACACTTCCCCAAGTAAAGCCGCTCCCAAAAGCTGAAAGCAACACCAGGTCCCCTCTTTTGACCTTTCCTTCTTCAATCGCTTCACTCAGGGCAATCGGAATGGATGCCGCCGTCGTATTTCCGTATTTTTGGATATTGTTATGGATCTTTTCATCCGGCAAAGCGAACTTCTGCTGTACAAACTGGGCAATTCTCAGATTCGCCTGGTGCGGAATAAACATATCCAGATCTTCGATGGTCTTACCTGCTTTATCTAAAGCTTCCTGCATCGTTTCAGGGAATCTTGTTACCGCATGTTTGAAAACGAAATTTCCGTTCATGATCGGATACACTTCTTTATTGGTCACATTTTCAGGCTCTTTTCTCATCCTGTCGCTCCATCCGTATTTGGATCCCGGGAACTGGGTACACAGTTCATCCGCATATTTCCCTTCAGAATGCATATTTACCGCCAGAATATCACCTGCATTTTCATCTTCTGTGGCCGAAAGAACAATGGCTCCCGCTCCGTCCCCGAAAATCACAGACACGCCTCTCCCTTCGTCTGTAAAATCTAATCCGAAAGAATGGATTTCAGCACCCACAACCAGGATGTTCTTATAATTTCCGGCTTTGATAAAAGCATTGGCCACGCTCATCGCATACACAAATCCTGAGCACTGGTTTCTTACGTCCAAGGCTCCGATCGTATCACACCCCAACATCTCCTGAAGCAAAACTCCGCATCCCGGAAAATAGTAATCGGGGGAAAGCGTTGCAAAAACTATATAGTCAATATCTTTTGAGGTAAGTCCTGCATTGGCAATAGCCTTTTCAGAAGCTTTGAAACCGAGATACGCCGTCGTTTCCTGGGAGTCGTTTCTGTTTTCCCGGTGTCTTCTTTCTTTAATGCCCGTTCTCTCCGTAATCCATTCGTCATTGGTGGTCATTAATTTTGCTAAATCATCATTCGTAACAATGTTATCCGGAACATGGAATCCGATGCCTTTTATTGTACTTTTAATCATATAGTTTTCTAATTTTGACAAATATAGAACTTATTTGATACATAGTTTTTTAAAATACACTATTTTTACTATATGCCAATTGAGACCATTTACAGAGACTCCCAGTGCGAATGGGTAGATGTGGAAGCTCCGTCCGCGGAGGACCTGAAATTTTTACACGAAAGATATGAGATCAATAATCTTCTGCTGGAAGACACCCTTGATCCCAATCACCTTCCCAAATACGAGGAAGATGGGGACGTAAAGTTTTTCCTGTTGCGCGAAAGCACCGAGCTGGAACGCAAAAACCTGAATACAATCAGTGACATCAGCACCAAAATCGGAATTTTTCTTCTGGGAAAAACGATCATCACCGTTCACAGGATGAAGACCAAAAGCCTTTCTGAAACGAAGAAACAGATTTCTCAGCTCACCACCGAAACCACTTCCGATCAGATTGCCCTTAAAATTGCCCTGCTCATCATGAAAAGTTTTGATGATGAATCCATCAGTCTGTTTGAAACCATGGATAATATCGAAAACGAAATCTTCCTTAAAAACACCAACCACACCAACCAGATCAAAAGATTATATAAACTTAAAAGAAAATCGGGATTAAATTCAAGAGTACTTACCATTTCTACCGATGCGATTGATAAATTTAAGCTTCTCAATCTGCAGGACTCGGAAACGTATGACTTAAAGGATAAGCATAAAGACGTTGTAGCAGATTTTGAACATCTCAATATTCAGATCACCAACCTGATTTCGATGTTCCTGGCGTTATCTGACCAGAAAGCCAATCAGGTGATGAAAGTACTCGCCATCTATTCCGTGTACTTTTTACCGATAACGTTTATAGCAGGAGTTTATGGAATGAACTTCGACAATATGCCGGAATTACATACAAAATACGGCTACTTCTTTACCCTCGGCTTAATGGCCCTCGTGGTAATCTGCACCTTCATCTACGCCAGAAGAAAGCAGTGGTAAATTCAAATGATCAGTTACCCATGATGAAAGCAACTGCAGAGACTGAAAAAATTTCCGCCGGGGTGTTTTAGTCAGACAAGAATTAAATATCTTCGTTACACCAAAATAACATAACCACCCAATCACCATGAAACCGGAAACCCTAAAGAAAATTCTGGAAGAAGATACGCTTTCCAAAGAATCCAAAGAAAAGCTGGCCGCACTGCACGACCGAATTTCGGCAAAAGAATTCTCAGACCTCCTGGATGCCGAAGGAAATCAATATGTAGAATTTGTACAGGAAGGGGGCGGTGTCTGGGGAAGCGCTCTGGTAGGTTATCTGTACGGACTGGAAATTTTCGGGATCCGTTTCCTGAAAGTCGCAGGAACCAGTGCCGGCGCCATCAACACCATTCTGATTGCCGCCTGCAAAACTAAAGAAGAAGCCAAAAGCGAAATCATCAAAGAGATCCTGTTTAACTGGAATTTCGCCGATTTTATGGATGGTAAGCCCTACGTAAGAACCACCATCCACGCCATGCTGAACAATAAGAATTTCCTGAAGATCAATTCATATATAGCCATCGGGACTCTGGTGTTTTTTGGAATTTTAGCTTTCGTATATCCCACAGAAAAAACATGGCAGACGAAAATTCTGTTTTCCATCCCTTTGCTGTTGGTGATCATTGGGGTCCTCTGCCTGACGAAGCTCTATACCGATCTGAAGAAAAGAAATTCGGGACTTAATCCGGGGAATACTTTCTTAACAGCCATGAAAAATGCCTTAGACAGCTTCGGGATAAAAACAGTGGCCGATCTCAATGAAAAGTTTGTGAAAAAAGGCAAAGACCTCAACCTCAACTACCGCTACGGGAACGAAACCCAATATTACCAGATGGCCCTGGAAAGCATCGAGGAAATAAAAGCCAACAACAGGGAACATATTGATGAGATCCGGTATAAAATTTTCTACGATAGCACCGTCAATAACGAATACTATAAGAAAGATCCTTTCTATCTCCTAAAGTCCGAATACATCGTGGTGACCACAGACATCAACGCCAAAATAAAGGTCGAGCTGCCCACCATGGCCAATCTGTATTGGTCTGAAGAAGAACTGAAACACATCAGTCCGTCCGAGTTTGTGAGGGCTTCCATGTCGGTTCCTTTCTTTTTCGAACCCATGCAGAAAGCCATCAATAAAGATGATGATTCCGTAAAGTATGCCTGGAAATTCTGGATGAATACCTCACCCGAAGACATCTATCCTGCCGGTGTTTTCATCGATGGCGGAAGCATTTCCAATTTCCCGATTGATCTTTTCCATGCGGCGGATATTTTTTATCCGAGGATGCCTCTTTTCGGCGTACAGCTTACCAGCGACTCCGACCTGATGTCCAGCCGGGGAAAAACCAGCGCCCAGATCCTGGCCTCGCCTCTCTCCTATGCCGGGAATATCATCAGTACGCTGAAGGGATTTAATGACAAAACGTTCCTTACCAAACATACCTTCTACCATCTCTTCAGCATACAGACCGTGAATTGCGGCAGCAGCAGCTGGCTGAATTTCTTTATGAAAAAAGAAGAAAAAGAAGACCTCTTCAACCGTGGCTTCCAGGCTGCCCTCGATTTTCTCAGTCAATTCGAATGGGACAAGTACAAATGCGAACGGATGATGCTTTCCATGAAAGAAAATAAAATCTTAAAGGAAGAGGATACGAAGACGGTGGGATAAACTTAACCCATTTAAAAATTAAATATGGATCAGGAAAAAATACAATATATTTTAAGATACTTTATGGATCTGATGACTGATCATGAAGTATCTGCCCTAAAAAATCACATGTATACCTCTAAAACGACAGATAATCCGACTCTGAGAAGGATAATGACCGAAAGAAAATGGATTGATGATAATCCGGAAGTGGAGAAACTTTTAGAAGAGGGATATGATGAATTTGAGCTTTACGTAGTCCATCGAATCATGAGGGAAATCCCTGAAAAAGTATTTTTCAACAACTGCCCGAAGTGCGGAAAGCTGGCAAGAACACCTTCTGCAAAACAATGCAGGTTCTGTCGACACGACTGGCACTAAATTGATACAACTATCATAAAAATAAATATGCCAGACAAAAAACACCTCCGGGAAACCATTTCCCTTCCGTTATATGAAAACAGCAGCGACACTGAAACTTTTCAAAACCAGGTTCTGCGTCCCGTTCTGAAATTACAGAACGAGATCTATGTAATGCTGTTCAAAGATTATGCATTGCGGAAAACTTCCGGTTTTACGGCTTTGAGTACGGAAAAGAAAATCAGTTTTATCGATCAGAGCCTGCAGAAGGACAATGCACTCAGAAACCTCTTCATCGGAATGACCATCGGTATGCTGGTTTCTGAAGAAATGAAAATATATCTTTCCGACACGAAGGCCTATAATAAAAGAATTATGGCTATGCTTTCGGAAAGGATTAAAAGTCAGGTGGAAATAATTTGATTAACATAAGATATCAATAGGATTGGGCTTTAGCCCATTTTTATAATTAAGAATACAGATGGGCTTCAGCCAAAACTTACCGTATGTTTTGGCTAAAGCCCTTTTGCTCTTTATTTAGACATCGGGCTGAAGCCCGAAACTATTGATCATTATTCCCCCGTATTGCTTAAACCCACTTAACTTTTTGAATCAATCCATCTTAATGGTTCAATTCTCAGCTTCCATCCACTTGGGGTTTTGCTGCACTACTTTTTCATAGATGGGGCAGCTTTCGGAGTGGGAACCTTTCAGGTAGCCGATACTCATCAGGAATTCATTGACGATCTCGCCGCCGGTAAATTTGAAGGTTTTCTTAAATAATTTCATCCATTCCGGTAATGTTTTCGGATGATGATGCTCCAGCCATTTTTCAAAGGAGCCGAATTCTTTCTGAAGCTCCATGATGGTTTTTGCATTCTCTATCGCAGCGTTTACCTTTAATTTATTTCTGATAATTCCCGGATCAGCCAATAGCCGTTCGCGGTCGGTTTCCGTATATGCCGCTACTTTTTTAACATTAAAATTATTATACGCTTTTCTGAAACCGTCTTCCTTTTTCAGGATCGTTTCCCAGCTGAGGCCGGCCTGGTTGATCTCCATGACGAGTCTTCCGAACAGCTCGTTATCGTCATGGATCGGGAAACCGTAGTGATGGTCGTGGTATTTTTGATGAAGCGCTTTACGCTCTTCCGGGATCATTCTTTCTATTGCTGAACAGTAACTCATAGATCAATATTTTCAGTTTAGGTTAATTTTTTCCGGAGCGGTGATGATAAAAACTCCGCTGTGGCGTGCTAAGTTCACATTTATTCCGTAAATGTACAACCCGATGATGACAAATGTATGTCAGGAGACTTTATTTAATGGTAAAAACAGGTCTGATATAGCTCCGCATACGTATAAGATATATCGATATACGTCTTAGACTCATTCCTATACGTTTAAACAATATTAAAATACGCTTTAAGTATATATTTATACGCTTAATATGAATAAAAATATACATTATATATATAAATCTACTCTTAAAGCGTAGATTGATATATTTAAGACGTATAAAAACTCATCCGGAATATCGCCGGACTATTACTTTGATTCACCAAAATGATTTTTGATGGGTATGTTGACGTTAAAAAGAGGGATGTCTTATTATTTTAACCGGATCTTCAGGATTAATACCCCGCTCCATAAAAAAACCTCCGCAAAACGGAGGTTATTGTATTAGTGCATGGCTTCACTGAGATCTATTTTTTCTTTGCTTTTCCGCTCTTTCACAAAAAGAATAAACGGAATACAGATCAGGAATATGACGCCCAGGTAGAGGAACACATCCATATAGGAAAGCACCGTGGCCTGCTTGGTGACCGACAGATCGAGCATTTTATAGGCAGCATTCATGGCGGCATCAGGAGTCATCCCTTTAGCCATAAAGCTTCCTTTCAATGCCTGCAGCCGCTGCTGGACGGCGAAATCGGTTTCATCAAGATGCGAAATTAAATTCAGCCTGTATTTCTGTCCGGCATTGGCAATGAAGGTCGTGATAGCAGCGATCCCGAAAGATCCTCCCAGCTGTCTCATCATCCCGGTAAAGGCGGCACCCTGACCTATCTCCTGCCCCTTCAGTGTACTCAGAGACAATGAGGTGATCGGGATAAATAAGAGTCCGAGCCCGGCTCCCCTTACGATCAGCATCCAGAAAAAGGCATCTTTGCTGGTATCCGGCGTGAGTATTTTATATCCCCAGAAACTGTAGATGAAGAAAATGAATAATCCCAGGGAGACAAGAATCTGCTGTTTGGCCCCGGCAGACAGCAACCGGCCGATAATCGGCATCATGAAGGCTGTCGTAAGTGCCGCAGGAATCATCAGTGCTCCCGACTGTAAGGCCGTCCACCCCAGAATACTTTGGGTATACAGCGGAACGATGAAGGTAGATCCGTATAAGCCGAATCCCAATACAAAGGACATGACGGTACCGATCCTGAGGTTGCTGTTTTTCAAAACCCTTAGTTCCACAATAGGATATTTGAAGGTGAGTTCCCGCCAGAGGAATAGGATAAATCCTAAAACTGCCGATACGGTAAAGAGTACGATCCATCCGCTGGCAAACCAGTCTTCTTCATGACCTCTTTCCAGAATATATTGTAATGACCCAACGGTAACGGCCAATAGGGCGATCCCGACCCAGTCGACATCCGAAGCTTTACGCTTTTCTGCATATTTGGGACTTTTCACGAACTGTAGGGTCATCAATGTTGCTGCAATCCCGATCGGGATATTGATGTAGAAAATATACGGCCAGCTGAAGTTATCGACGATATACCCTCCGAGTGGCGGACCTAATGTAGGCCCGATGATCACCCCCAGACCGTAGATGGCCTGGGCCATACTTCTTTTTTCGATCGGGTAAGATTCGGTAATAATGGTCTGCGAAGTTACCAGCAATGCTCCCCCGCCGATCCCCTGCATCAGCCTGAAGAAAACGAGTTCCCAGATATTGGTGGCATTTCCACAGAGGAATGAGAATACGGTGAATATAATGATGGATGCTGCAAAGTAATTTCTACGTCCGAACTGTTGGGACAGCCAGCTGGTCATCGGTACAATAATCACGTTTCCGATCGCGTATGCGGTAATGACCCATCCCACTTCAGAAAGTGTGGCTCCCAGGTTTCCCTTCATTTCATTGAGGGCAACGTTTACAATCGTGGAATCCACAATTTCAAGCAAAGCACAAAGAATAGCTGTAATCGTAATGATCACTCTCCGCGCTCCATATTCTACTAATGAATCTTGCATGTTTGTTTAATAGGTATTAAAAAATTAAGAGATTATGAGATTCAGAAAAAAATGAGATGGAGAACAAGCATTTTTACGAACTAACTTTACCCTTACTGATCATTTTCTGCCTGTGGGGTTGTAAACCACTTCCCGAAAGGCTTCTATTCTGAATCTCTAAAATCTTAATTAAAAAAAAGCGAATTGTCAATGGTCTGTCTTCATCTGTCGTCGGTTCCGGCTTCATTTCAATCTTCCCCATTGATTTCCTCTGCGGATAGGTTTCTCTTCATTTCCGGCCTGTTCACATTTCCACATCGCGACCGGTTTCCTTTTCATCCCGCTACTTCTTCATGATCAATACTGCTGCATGGATCTTCTGCATATCCGACGCTATGGCATCATTGACAATTCTCTTATATTGTTTTTTAAAAGTGAATGGTCAGTCTATCAACTCCATTGTCGTCTTCATCGGCATTTCCCCGTCATTTTGGTCTCCTCTTCATTTACCTTCATGGTGACCAAAGCTTCTGCATGTCTTTCAGCATCAATGACTGCTCCTTCGAGACTGACAATTCACTTATATTTTATTTTAATGAAACTTCCGCTTTCACGTTCATTCCTGTTCTTAAGCGTTGGGCCACATTCTTATCAAGATTTACAAAATCGATCTTTACAGGAAGTCTCTGTACTACTTTTACGAAGTTACCACTGGCATTATCAGGAGGCAGGATTGAGAATGTAGCTCCGGTAGCGGGAGAAAAAGAGCTCACGACCCCGTCAAATTCTCTGTCCGGGAAGGCATCTATTTCGATTTTCACTTTTTGTCCTTCCACCATTTTATCGACCTGGGTTTCTTTGAAGTTGGCCACTACCCATTTCTGGTCGTTTTTAACCAAAGCAAATAATTGAGATCCGGCCTGCAGGTACTGTCCGGCCTGGATCGGCACTTTTCCTACGTATCCGTCCTCAGGAGCAACAATTACAGTGTATGAAAGGTTTAGCTTGGCATTTTCAACATCTACTTCTCTCTGCTTCGCTACGGAACCTGCCACACTGATCTGCTGTGAGCTTGCCGCTGTCTGAGAAGATGCGATATTGGTCTGTTGGGCAATCTGGTTTCTCTGATCGATCAGAACCTGCAGTTGCTTGTCTGCCGTCTGTTTTGCGGCAAGGGCCTGCTCATACTGCTGCTCGGTGATGGAATGGTCTTTTACCAGGTTGACATATCTTTTCAGATCCTGCGTAGTCTTCCACACGTTTACTTTGGCGGCTTCGATCTGCGCGTTGGCGGTGGTAACGGCTGCCTGTGATGAACCGATATTTTTGGAAGTCGCCGTGGTGCTGGCCTGCGCATTGGAAATATTGCTTTTTGCTGTTGCCAAGGCAGCTTCAGCCTGTTCAAGAGCCATTTTCTGATCCCTGCTGTCGAGAATGACCAGGGTATCTCCTTTTTTTACAAACTGATTATCTTTTACTTTTACCTGCGTTACGTATCCTGAAATTTTTGAAATTACCGGAGCCATATTAGAGGTAATCTGTGCGTCGTCTGTTTCTTCATGGGACTGTCCATAGGTGTAGGTATTGTATCCGTAGATTCCTCCCCCGATGACAACAACCGCTAAAATGATAGGAAAAACTAAACTTTTTTTCTTTTTAGGCTGAGTTTCTATTGTCGTATTATTTTCCATTGTCGGTATCGTTCTTAATTTTATTTTGTTGTTAAAGTTCCTGTGGTTTGTAATAGTTTTCGGTAAGCGAGTGCGGCATCTGCCTTGGCATTGATCACGCCGACATTGGCTGCGATCTGTGCGGCATCTGCATCCAGAAGTTCTGTCATGGTCGCCAGCCCGTTATCGTATTTGTTTTTTGTAATCCTGTAGTTTTCGTTAGCCTGTTCAGCAGATTTTTCAAATACGGCGATTCTCTTTTTAGAGTAATCCGTATTCTGGTATTCCCTGTTGACATCTAATTTGATATTGTCGTTTAATAATTCGTTGGTGGCAGACAACTGCATTTCCCTGGCTTTTGACTGTTTCAAAGAAGAGTTTTCTTTCCAGAGGTTTGATAAATTGTATGAAATCCCGACCCCTACGTTTACGGCATTGTAAATGGTTAAAAATTTAGGGATATCGGCAGCAACATATCCTCCTGTGAAAGCAATCGAAGGGAGGTTTTCAGCTTTTGCGGCTTTTGTTCCCAACGCGGCGGCCTGTCTCTGCATGCCCAAAGCCTGGAGGTCTTTGCGGTTTTCTCTTGCCGTGTTGATATAGTAATCAACGGTTTTTACTTCACTTCCTTCTTCGATATAGTTCTGGTCTACATCAATCTCGGTAGTTTCGGGCAGTCCCAACAACAGATCCATATTGATATTCGCAATATTATAGTTGTTTTTGGCTTCAAGGAGCTGCAGTTCGATGTTTGAGGTCTGAAGATTCGCTTTCAGCCTGTCGTTTCTTGCGATGAGGCCATTGTTTTCCATTTTAAGGAATGTTTCATCTCTTTTCTGAGATGCGGAAAGGTTTTCTTCCAGCACTTTAATGGACTGGTTGGCCTTAAATAAATTGTTGTAAGCCTGTGCCACGTTGTAAGCGATGGCTACTTTATCGTTTTCGGTACTCAGTTTTGATGCTTCGACGAGGTATTTTGCAGATTCGATACCGTATTTTATTCTTCCGCCACTGTAAATGGGAACGCTCAGGTTGGCAGATCCGTACGCTACCTGGTGCACTTCAGGGCCTCCGTCTCCGGAAACTCCGGGAAGCTTGATGTTGATATTCGGCTTCAGGGGAAGATACATATAGCTTCCTGAAACTTTCAGCTCCGGCAATTGTCTGTTCTTTGCTTCGAGAAGATCTGCTGTAGCTTCCTCGATTTTTGCGGCATCAATCTTCAGATTTTTACTGTTCTGAATGCCCAGCTGCACCGCTTCGTCAAGAGTGAGTGTTCTTTTCTCCTGTGCATTTGCAGTAGCCATTCCTGCGAATAGTGCCAGCGCAAGGACTGAGTTATTTATTTTCTTCATAACCTAGAAGGTCTTTTAATAAGTATTTTATGTGTGTATTAAGCTCTGTGTAATAGGTTTCGTCAAAAATTCCCTCTTCATCGGTATTGTTCAGGAATTCCTTGTACATTTCTTTGGCATTGGAAGCATAGAACAAAGTTCCGCTCACCGTGGAATGCAAAAGGTAGATCGGTGGATTTTTAGTAAAAATGCCCTTCTCCAGTCCGCTTTCCAATATTTTTGAGTACATGGAAATAAATCCTAATTTGGTTTGCTTCAGAAAATCGACAATATGAGGATTCTGCGTATGAAGCTGCTCTCTCTGCATGATCCTGTAGAAGCATTTGTGATGTCTTACTCTTCCTGCAAACTGATCTACGATTTTTTCGATCTTCTGCCATTCATTGATATCTGTTCTTTCCAGGATGTCCTTTGAAAAAAACTGTCCTTCTTCCATTCTGTATTCTACCAGCTTTTCGTACAGCTTTTCTTTTGAACCGAAATAATACGAGATCATCGAAATGTTGACATTGGCTGCTTTGGCAATCTCCCGGGTGGAAGTTCCTTCAAAACCTTTTTCAGCAAAAAGCTTCTCGGCAGCAAACAATATGTTTTCTTCTTTTGATATCATTATGTATTCTCATTTTTTGAGCATGCAAATTTACATCCAATTTTGAATAAATCAAACGATTGATTGAATTATTAATGAATTTTTAATATTCAACACCATAAAATATTGATAGTATGACATTTAATATTTATTCAAAAAATTAATAAACATTATAGACAGCGCATTTTAAAGAAAAATGAAAGAAAAATTTCACCCGTTTTTGGCGGGAAAACGGAAAATCTGATAAAAATTTAATCTTTAAAATAATACCTCCGAAAGTTTCCGGAGGTATTGCTTATGAGTTTTTGTGGATGTAGCGTGATAATTTAATGCCCAGATCGGTCCATACAATTTTGGGATTTCCGTTTCGTGTCAAATGTAGATCGGCGGTACTGATTTCTTCAAGAATACTTTCGATATTGGCACCGCTTATAAACTTTGAAAACCCGAGCCAGTTGAATCCATTGGCATCAATTTTTTTGTAGACCAGATTTTCCGACCGGTAATTCTGAAGGAGGGCAAGTCTGAAAATTTCGGAACAGTAATTTAAAAAGTTCTTCTGTTTTTCCCTGTTCCAGCCGGCAATTTCCCTGGCCCAGAAAATAATACTTTTCAAAAATTCCGGTTTTTTCTTTACCATGAATGCATCTCGAACCCACTGTATGAAAAGTTTTTCAAACTCATCGTCCTTCCTTCCTGACTGAAGAAGTTTTACGGCATCATTCAGATCTCCCTGAGCCTGATGAATGACCTCCCCTATTTTGTCATCGGAAACATTAAAATTATTTTTCAGATATTTTTCGAGATCTTCGTCGATAATTCTCGGAACTTCTACAATCTGCGTTCTTGAAAGAATGGTTGGCAGAATGTCGTTTGTGGTCTCTGCCGTAAGAATAATGATTGTTTTGGACGGTGGCTCTTCCAGGAATTTCAGGAATTTATTGGCTGCGGCAACGTTCATTTTATCGGCGCGCCACACAATAAGGATTTTGGTTCCCCCTTCGAAACTCTTTAATGAGAATTTTTGATTCTGATCATCAATTTCATCTGCTGAAATAAAGAGCTGCTTATTTTCCGACTCCAGAAAGGCAGTCCAGTCGTCATAACTTGAATAGGGAGAATTGATGATCATTTCCCTGAACTCTTCAAATTTATTTTTACTTAAAGAATTCCTGTTGTCAGTAAATACGGGAAAACTGAAATGAAGGTCAAGGTGATTGAGATGTTCTACTTTTGTGGCGGCGTGTTCATTTTCGCTGCTTAAGATTTCTTTGGCGTATGCCAGAGCCATCGGCAAGGTGCCGTAGCCTTCTCTTCCTACGAAAAGCTGGGCATGGCTTACTCTGTTTTCGGCGATACTTTCTCTTAAAAGATTTTTAAGATTTTCCTGTCCGGCAATGTTCTCCCAATTCATGGTCCAAAGATAAAAAAATTGTAGGTTATTGTGATGTGAATTTTATTTCATGAGTGAATTTTGCAGTGCAAAGCAATAGTGAATTGTGAAGTACCTGTGCGGATTCTTTAACGCTGGGATCGCAAGGTTTTGTTTAATGCATAACGCGGATCTTTCGGTCGCAAAGGCGTTTCACTCAGCAAGTGAGCAGTAGATTGTGAAATGTGAATTTTTGTGCAATAAGTTAACGGTGAATTTTATGCTCTTCGTAAAAATTGACAATTTAAAAGAATTGACGATTCACCATTATCTATGACAAATAAATCCAAAATTCAACAAACAAAAAATTGACAAGCGAAGCGAATTGACCATTCACCATTCACCGTAATAAGGCTGCGGTTCCCTCTGTATATGCCTTAACAAACTTTAACCTCATATAATTTTTACAATTCATTAATATTTAAGATATTTGCGCATTGTTTTAAAAATAAAGAATGAAAAAAATCTTTGTACTATCATTTATATCAGTTGGATATTTCCTAAACGCGCAGAATCTCAGCAATTCACCTTATGCGACGTACGGAATCGGGGATGTAAAATATGATAATACGATCGAAACTTCCTCTATGGGAGGGATATCTACCGCTTTTATAAGCGACTTCACAAGTAATTTCAATTTTGCAAACCCTGCAAATAATGCTAATTTCGAGCTTACAAGCATCAAGCTGGAGGCTACCAACGAAAACAATTACTTCACATCAGATTACAACAATACGAAGTCTACCAAACATTCTACGTATTTATCTAATATTGCACTGGCTTTTCCTTTATCTCCCAAATTGAAAATGGGACTTTCTTATCAGCCATACAGCTCAAAAAGTTACGAGATCATTCATACGGAAACTGATAAAGATACCGGCGTGATGACAGGAAACAGATTCAAGGGGAGCGGAACTTTAAATACGGCACAGATCGCATTGGGATATAAAATCAATGATCAGTTTGCGGTAGGGGCCAGAGCCAACTATTATTTTGGAAATCTATATGACCTGAATGAGCTTGCTGTCTCAAATGCAGAGCTTATCAACGGTTATGAAACCAAAAACAGCATTAAAAATTTCAACTTTACTGTAGGAGCGAGTTATCAGAAACTGAATACCAGTACAGACCGAAAACTGACGATCGGGGCAACGACAACTTTCGGTAATACGAGTAATATAACGACCGATTACATAAACAGCACCTACTATTATTCTGATGATGCCAGAACGGTAAAGGCCAATGAAAGTATCATCGATAAAAAAAGTACCAATTCCAATAACCTTTTACCTCTGCAAGCTTCTGTTGGTGTAGGGTACGGTGAAGAGAACAAATGGTTTTTGTCTGTTCAGGGAGATTATAAAAAAGGGGAAAGTATCGCTTACTTCGGACAATCCCTTGATCTTCAAAACTCTTACCGGATTTCCGCCGGAGGTTGGTACCTGCCGAATTATAATAACTTCAGAAGTTATTTTTCAAGGATCGTTTACCGCTATGGGGCTTTCTATGAAAAAGGAAGTTTACAGATTGCGGGACAGAGTATCAATAAATTCGGAGTTTCTGCCGGAGTACTTCTTCCATTCAAGAACAGCAGCATAACGAGAATGAGCGGTCTGGAACTTGGTCTGGAGGTAGGAAAAAGAGGTACTCTTAAAAATAACCTGATCAACCAGAATTACATTAACTTCAAGCTTGGTTTCAATTTTGCGGATAAGTGGTTCAGAAAAGTCCTTTACAACTAAAATGAAATTCTTCGGAAATATATCATACAAAAATCATATAGCATACCTTTTTAGTTGTGCTATATTTTTTATGATCACATCCTGTGAAGAAGACCTTACCAAAAATTCAGGAAAGAATAATAAGAATTTTGCTTCACAGATCATCAACAATGCTGATATTATCCAAAGAGATTCGGGCTTTGTAACGATGAGGGCCAAAGCTCCGGTTATCGAAAAGTACGAATTGATCGACAGCCCTTATACCGTTGCATCAAAAGGAATTGACATTCTTTTTTTTGATAAAAAGAAACCCAAAGTTCCCGGAAAGATAAAAGCTAAATATGCCAAATTCTACGATTATAAGCAATTCTACGAAGCGAGGGGGGATGTAAGAATTACGACCAACGAGAATGATAGATTTGCCATGCAATCCGTATTCTGGGATCAGAGAAAAAAAAGGATTTATACCAAAGATACCGTTTACGTAACGATGAAAGACGGATCAACACTGATCGGAGCTCATGGGATGACCGCCAAAGATGATTTTTCCGAGTACGTATTTTATCAGAATTCAGGAGACTTTGCCACCGACAAATTGTCCGAAAACAAACGGTAAATTTATGATTTTCCATGCGATAGGATTAATGTCCGGAACCAGCCTTGACGGTCTTGATATCTGTTTCGTGAGATTCCGGAAAGAAGATTTCTGGAGTTTTGATATCTTAAAAGCAGAAACCATTCCTTACGAAAAAGCAATAGAGGATCAGCTTCAAAATGCTATCCACCTGTCTCCGGAAGAATTGCTGGAGCTGAATTCGGCATACGGTTTCCTTTTAGGAAAGTCAGTTAATCTCTTTATAGCAAAACATAAGCTTGAAAATATTGATCTCATTGCATCTCACGGTCACACTGTTTTTCATCAGCCTGAAAAGAAGTTTACCCTTCAGATTGGCGATGGGAGAGCGATAAAGTTTGAAACAAATCTGCCTGTCGTATATGACTTCAGGAGCCAGGATGTCCTTATGGGCGGAAACGGAGCTCCCCTTGTTCCCATCGGCGATGAGCTGCTTTTTCCACAGTATGACGCCTGTCTTAATTTAGGCGGATTTTCCAATATTTCTTTAAAGGTCGACCACAGAAGAATCGCTTTCGACATTGCTCCGGTAAATATTGTTCTCAACCGACTTGCTCATAATTTCAACCTGAGTTTCGATGATGGCGGAAATCTTGCCAGAAAAGGAAAAATTAATGAAGAGATTTTGTCACGATTGAATTCATTAAGCTTCTATCATCAGCCTCATCCGAAATCATTAGGTATCGAATGGTGCAATGAAAACATTTTTCCATTACTGGAAGGTATTGAAAAAACTGATGCATTATCTACTTTTACTGAGCACGCCGCTATTCAGATTTCCAATGTGTTGAATGAAAACCAACTGAAAAATGTTCTTTTTACAGGTGGTGGGGCATATAATCAATATTTAATCGAAAAAATCAGTACCAAAACACAGGCACAAATAATCATCCCGGAAAAGGAAATTATTGATTATAAGGAAGCACTTATCTTTGCCTTTATGGGAATTTTGAGGGTCAATAATGAAGTGAATGTATTGGCTTCCGCTACCGGCAGTCCACATAATCACAGTTCCGGAATTATCGCATAAAAAAACCTCCTGAGCGGAGGTTGATGTGTTTATTTATAAGCTTCAATTTTGTCGGTCAGCGTATTGATAAAGTTTTGCAGAGGCTTTTCGACCATCATTTTTATGAAAGGGTTGAATTTTCCTTCAAAAAGCATCTGAACTTCCGTTTGGTTTTCATTAAGAGGCTGCAGTGCGGCAGTCAATGAAAAATCCAGGCTTGAACTTGCAGACTTTAAAACGGCCTTCTGATCGGTCACTTCATCAATTTTCAATGCAATTTCCGGCATTCCCTGCAAACCGAATTTAAATCCGTCTTCTCTCGTTTCAAACTTCTGAAGACCGTCCGGCATGAAATCTTTGTAATTTTCCGGTGATTTCAATATTTCTACCAGGTCTTTAGATGATTTATTGACAATAATCTTTCGTCCTTCTAAATTCATTTTTTATTTTTGTATTAAATTCTTAATTCTTACAAATATATGTATAAAGTTTTTGTGAACGAAAAAAAATTACTGTTGTCTAAGCAATCTGAAAACTTAGAAAAAATGCTTGGATACGAAAACGTCACAAGCCTGGAGATCGCTCTTGATCTTCTCGAAAATACATCTGTAAAGGAATTAAATGTGTTTGGTGAAAATATTGATCAAATATGGTCCGAGTTTCAGGGTCTGTTCAGAATTATCGAAGCTGCCGGAGGTATTGTGAATAATCCTGAGGGAGATATTCTTTTTATCAAAAGGCTGGGAAAATGGGATCTGCCAAAGGGGAAAATGGAAAAAGGAGAATCCCGCGAGGAGTCTGCGTTACGGGAAATTGAAGAAGAGACCGGATTGGCTGATGTTGAATTGGTAAGTTTCATCAACACCACGTACCATATTTACATTGAAAGAAACGGCGATAAAATTCTTAAATGCACACATTGGTTTGAGATCAATTTCAATGGTGAAGACACCTCAAAACCCCAAATCGAAGAAGGAATCACTGAAGTTGCCTGGAAAAATACCGCTCAGATCGAGGAGGAAGTTTTTCCAAGCACATTCAAAAATATAAAGCTTATCATTAAAGAATTCTGGAATAGCAGGCTTAAATAAAATCAATCGACTTTTCTAAGGCAATGCCTCTCGATCCTTTCAGAAGTATATTTTTTGAGGTGATTTTATGATCTTCCAGGTATTCTATTAAATCCTGTGTACTGACAAAGCTTAATGGAGAATCATAAACGTTTTTGAAGCTCTTCCCTACGGTTATGATCTGATCGAACCCGGATTGTAAAGCTAAATCCAATATAAAGCGGTGTTCATTTTCAGTCTCATCGCCAAGTTCGAGCATATCTCCGATAATGATTGTTTTGGAACCGTCAAAACTAATAAAGTTGCGGAGTGAAGCTGCCATAGAGCTAGGATTGGCGTTATAAGTATCCAGCACCAATGTCTGATCTCCTTTTTGCACAATCTGAGAGCGCATGTTGGTTGGGGTATAGTTTTCAATGGCATGGACGATTTTATCAAAACCAATTCCGAAATACAATCCTAAGCTTGCAGCGGCACAAAGGTTTGTGAAGTTATATTCACCGGTAAGTTTTGAAACGGCTTTTTCTCCTTTATACATCAGGCCTACAAAATGTTCTTCAGAAAATAGATCAAACTGGTAGTCGGAATCGGGTTTTCCAAAAGTAATTTTTTGCGAATAACCGACCGTTTTCTCGACCTGAATCGGATCATTTTCGTTGACCAGAATTGTTCTGCCATTATTCTTCAGATAATCATATAATTCCGATTTGCCTTTTATGACGCCTTCTACCCCTCCGAAACCTTCTAAATGTGCTTTTCCGAAATTGGTAATGTATCCGAAATCCGGCATTGAAAGAGAACAGAGAAGCTCTATTTCCTTTTGATGATTCGCTCCCATCTCGACCACCGCCATTTCGTGCTCCGGCCTGATAGAAAGGATCGTTAAAGGAACGCCGATGTGATTGTTTAAATTACCTTTTGTGTACTGAACATTGAACTTCTCTGAAAGTACAGCATGGATAATTTCTTTGGTCGTGGTTTTCCCGTTACTGCCTGTAAGCCCGATAACAGGAATTTTAAGCATTTTCCGGTGATAAATCGCCAGCTCCTGTAAAAACTGCAAAGTGGAAGGTACATAAAAAATATGCTTTTCACGGTTTTCATAATCCGGCTGTTCTACAATCACGGCCAAGGCACCCTTCATTACAGCTTCTTCCGCTAATGTAGCGGCATTAAAAGTTTCTCCCGAAAAGGCAAAGAATATGTCATTTTGTTCAATTTTCCTGCTGTCAATGACAACATTACGGGACTGTAAAAACAAAGGGTAAAATTGTTCTGCATTCATGGATCAAAAATAAAAAAACCTTCCAGAATTCCGGAAGGTTTTTTGAAAATTATTTTGATAAATATTATCTTCGTGTTCTACCTTTGTCACTTGCTCTGGCATCCTGAGCTACACGGAATCCGATCCATCCGTATGCCTTATTTTGATTTTTATATCTTCTTTGTCCCGGATCCAGCCAGTAAGCAGTATCTTGCCAAGAACCTCCTTTTACGACTCTGATATCATTTGAGATTTCAGAAGTTCTTTCTTTTCTGTCTTTCTGCATTACCACTCTACCGCTTGCATCTACGATAAATCTGGATTTTGGAGAATTGTACATATCATATGTTGCTGCTGAGTCTGATGCATTTCTGTAATCTAAAGAAGACATTCTGTCACCATCTCTATAGTTTCTGTAGTCAGCAATCGTTTCTCTTTCAAACTGTCCGGGCAGGTTTTTGTAAACTAGTCTTCCGTCTGCTAAAGTATCATATTTGATGCTGGTTTCGTCTACCATTTTGTAAGTTCCGTCTCCGTTTCTTACGATAGCCTGTGGCATATTTCCTCTGTAATAGTTGAAATCACTGAAATCTTCATCGATGATTGGTCTGTATACGTCAGCCGTCCATTCTGAAACGTTTCCGTACATTCCGTAGATACCCAAATCATTTGAAGGGAATTGTCTTACGTCGGAAGTTTGTGCTGATCCGTCGTTTTTCCAGCCTGCGATACCAGAATAATCTCCGGCACCCATTTTGAAGTTTTCAAGGAACATTCCTCTTTCTTTTCCTTTGGTACCTCTCAGTTTTTCAATCTGAGGTTTTTTACCCATATATTGGTTGTACTCTCTGTTTTTAGCCATTCCTAAAGCTGCATATTCCCATTCTACTTCTGTAGGAAGTCTGAATTTGGTAACCATAGCTGCATTTGGAGCTCTGTTGGCAGCAAGAAGTCTCTGATTCGTTGTTTTCAGACCAGTTTTTTGCTGCATTCTTTTTTCGTTGATGTACCCTTGCATTTCAGGATCATTCGATTTGAATTTATCCATATTGAATGCGGTTCCGCCCTGGTTGTTGGATTCGTTGATGTACAAATCTTTGGCAATGATACCGGCCTGCATTAAGGCTTTCTCGTTTGCTCTGTCTGACAACCACTCGCAGTATCTGTTGGCCTGAGTCCATGAAACCCCTACTACAGGATAGTAATCAAACTCAGGAGAACGGAAATACGTCTCGTTGTAATCATTTCTAGATAGTTTGTTGTCCCACAATAAGGTATCCGGCAACGCTCCGTTGTAGATTTCCTTGAAGCTGGGATCGCTTGGAGGGAATACATACTTCAACCATGTAAGGTATTCGCGGTATTCGTAGTTAGTAATTTCAGTTTCCCCGATAAAGAATGAACTTACCTGCATTCTGCGTGGTGAGTTATTCCAATCGTGCATAACATCATCTTTCACTAATCCCATTGTAAAAGTTCCACCTTCTACATATACCATCCCCGGCCAACCTTTCTGTTTTTGTTGCTTTCCTGCAAAAAACCAACCTTGTTTTTCGTTTGGTTTCCAACCTGTTTTGCTGACAAACTTTTTAGTACCGCCGCCATTATTCGATCCTCCGCAACTGGTTAATGCAAGTGTAGAACTTAATGCTATTAATGAAAACAACTTTAGTTTTTTCATAGTCGATATAAATATTTTCAAAGTACAAAGAAAAAATAAATTATTCAATAAATCAAGTAAAGAGTTGATTTTTTTGAAAAACGTTAACAAATTAATTTTATTGTATCACAATTTAATTATAAAATTTTCATTTATTTTGTAATTCAGAAATTTCAAAAATAAACATGAAACAAAAAATCTCGCTTTTATTTTTATTAAGCTTTGTATCAACCCTGTGGGCTCAAAGAATATCCATTGAATGGGACGGCTCTAAAATCCGGGATTATGGCGATACAAAACTCAATCTCCCCAATTTTAAAAATCAAGGATTTTCATTCAGCCAAAATAACATTTTTATAACAACCAAACAACAAGTTGGTGAAAAGCAGTTAAAAGTTTCTAATCCTGTCTGGGAAAATGTTTCCGGAAAAGATTTATTTGAAATCAGCAGAGATCTTCTCCCTGATTACGAGATTAAAGATGTTACCTATTATAACGTGGAAGGAGAACGTTATGCGAGCATTAATGTTGCTTTATTTAAAAGGGTAAAAGGACAGGTGCAGAGAATGTCGTCATTTGAAATTTCAGAGACAAATGCATCAAACAGTTTAGGAAGTACCCTAAAAGTAGGAACAACCACAAATCCTTTGTCGACAGGAAATTTTTATAAGATTAAAGTCGACAAATCCGGTATTTTCAAAATTACCAGGCAGTTTTTACAGGATAACGGTATTAACCCTTCATCGGTAAATCCCAAAAATTTCAGAATTTACGGGAACGGAGGAATTATGCTGCCTGAATACAATCAGGATGCGAGGTACAGTGCGCTCCAGGAAAATGCGATTCAGGTTGTCGGAGAAGATGACGGGGTATGGAACGACAACGATTATGCCTTATTTTATGCACAGGGCCCGAATGGATATAACCTTTATGACACATCAAACGGCAACGGTTTTAAAAGAGTGGATACAAGAGGCGACAGGAGCCAGAATGTCAAGAACATTTATGAAGATTATTCTTATTATTATATAAATTTTGACAAAGGCCCGGGAAAAAGAGTTCCGGTGGTGGACGTCAACCTTCCTTCTACTCCGCTTATCACAAGGTTCGATAATTACCAGGTCATCAATAATGACCAGAAAAACCTGATGAAGGTAGGTAGAATATGGGTAGAAGAAACGCCCTTCACTACCGACAAAGCGGTGAGTTTTACAACGGCATCACCTATCCAGTCCGGCGATTTGATAAGATACACCGCGCACGTAGTGGGGTACAGATCTCAACAAAACAGTATTTCATTTGACATTAATACCCAGAATCCGCAAACCAGAGCTGTTCCTCCCATAGGTAACGGAGCGACCAATGATTTCTATCCTTTGGAATACATGGGCACTATAACGGGATTGAGCGGAACACAGTTGACATTCAACATGAAGCCCAATATAACGGTAAATCCAAACGGGAATTTCTATTTAGACTATATTGAAGTTCAATATAAAGACAATCTGAATTTCAACGGGACACAGATGAACTTCAGGGATTTTTCATTAGAAAGCGGAACGAATACAACTTACGGATTCAGCCTGGCTAATGCTGCTTCGGCAGAACAGGTCTGGGATGTTACGGACATCACCAATGCCAACAGAAGAGTCAACAGGGCTGCCGGAAATACAACCTTTAACTTCGCCTATACTACTGCGGATCAGAATTTCAACAATGAGTTTGTGGCCTTCAGGGCAGATGCAGCTTATTCTCCACAATTTGTAGGACGCATCAACAACCAAAATCTTTCCGCACTTCAAAATGTAGATTATCTGATTATCACAGTTCCGGAAATGATGGGACAGGCTCAGAGACTCGCCAGTTATCATCAGACGAAGAATAATTACAATGTACAAATTGTAGATACGGATAAAATATATAACGAATTCGGAAGCGGAAGCAGAGACCTTACCGCTATCCGTGATTTCGTTACCAAACTGAATACTCCTTCGGGCACATTAAAATACGTATTCATTCTGGGGGATACTTCGTATGATTTTAAAAACAGAGTTCCCAATAACTCCAATGTGGTAACGAGCTATCAGAGTGAAGAATCGTCCGATGTTGTAAGATCTTTCGTTACAGATGACTACATTGTGATGACGAAACCACAGACCAACGAACTCATCACAAACAACTTACCGGATCTTCCGGTAGGCAGGCTTCCCGCAGCCAATGTATCGGAAGCGACCAATATGATGGACAAAACCCTGGCTTACTACAACAGCCTGTCGGGACAATCGTCTCCTTTTGGAGAGTGGAGAATGAAGCTTGATTTTGTCGTAGATGATGATAATGACGGTGGAACACCATTCCATACCGTGATGAATAATTCTCTTGTAACTGTGTTTGAACAGTCTACATCGACCCAGCTTAAGGAATATAACGTAAGAAAATTATATCTGGATGCCTTTCAGGCACAAAGTACTGCCGGCGGACAAAGATATCCTCAGGTGAATCAGGCTATTTCAAATGATATCGGGAACAGCCTCTATATCTTTTACTTCGGACACGGAGGAATCAACGGATGGGCTCAGGAAAGGGTTTTAACTTTATCTGAGATTCAAAATGCCAACAACTTCTCGAATGTGTACAGCAGATTCCCTTTTGTCTCGACAATTACCTGCGAGTTTACCCTTTGGGACGATCCGGAAACCTCTTCCGCAGGAGAGCAGTTCATAAAATTAAAACAAGGCGGGCCTGCCGCTATGATTACGTCAAGCCGGGCTATCGGTGTAGGATATGGTGTCGATTTCACCAACCTGTATACCCAGAATATATTTAAGCTTACCAGCGATGATTTTGCAACCCTGGGACGTGCGCATTTAAATGCCAAAATTCAGTACGGACCGGCCAGCGACCATTTAAAAGTTAACTTCCTGGGCGATCCCGCTATGACACTGAGCAGACCTAAACGACTCCTTACGATCGACGATATCGAAACTCCGGTTCCGGGTCTGATCAGAGGTTTGGATTTCGTAAAGGTGAAGGGCCATATCAATAATCCGAACGGAACGGTGAATACTTCTTTCAACGGTCGTGTGGTCATCAATATTTTTGATAAAAAATTAAATAAAACCACTCTGAACAATGATGGCACCTTAACCCCGGTACTTAATTATACTGAAGAAGGAAGTGCTATCGTAAAAGCTTCGGGAACTGCTGTAAACGGTGTATTTACCGTAGAATTCTATGTACCGAAGGATATTAATTACGCCATCGGCCAGGGAAGAATTTTAGGATACGCAGATAATAAGGCCAGTGATGTTTTCAATAATCAGGCAGTGCAGGTCGGTGACATTAATCCAAACGGAATCAATGACAACGAACCTCCTAAAGTAAAGCTTTATATGAACAATACCAACTTTGCGGAAGGCGGTATTACAGATCAGAATCCGACCTTGCTGGCATGTATTACAGACGATACAGGAATTAATTCTACAGGATCTGGTATTGGTCACGATATTACTGTATATTTGGACGGCCAAATCATCAATACCGTAGTGCTGAATGATTTTTATGCTTCAGGAGAAGGAAACGGATGTTTAAGCCCCAGTCTGGCAGACTACCAAAAAGGCAATGTAACCTACCCTTTCAGGAATCTTGCGATAGGCCAGCATCAGCTGACGTTTAAAGTTTGGGATATAAACAATAATTCAACAACTGCAACGTTAAATTTTGAAGTTAAGGACGAAGCAGACCAGCACCTGGTAATCAACAGACCGCTAAACTGGCCGAACCCGTTTACCAATAAGACGTACATCCAGTTTGAGCATAATTGTGATGACATCCTTGATGTGAACGTTCAGATTTATACCATTACGGGAAAATTGGTAAGAACTTTATCTCAGCCGGTTGTCGCAGAACCGTTCCTACAGGGCTTTAGAACGCCCCGTCAGGCCATCGAATGGGACGGAAGAGATGATTTTGGTGCCACAGTAGCAAAAGGTACGTATATTTTTAAGATATTTGCAAAAAGTCAAAATCAAGAAAAATGCAAAGGAAGTGCTACAGCTGTAGAAAAAATGGTACTTTTGAAATAATTTTAAAACAATAACATAATAATATCAATAAAAAACTGATAATATATAAAAGACAACATATGAATTTAACTACTAAACTGCTTTTAGGAATTGGGTTAAGTGCTGGCTTTTTAGGCTATTCTCAAGATTTAAGTCTAGTAAGACCTGTATTAACCGGAGCTCCTTTCTTAAGAATCGCACCGGATGCAAGAGCTGGAGGTATGGGGGACCAGGGTGTCGTGACCTCTCCGGATGCTTTTTCACAATTCTGGAATGCGGCAAAATATCCTTTCAGCAGAACCAGTTCTTCTGTAGGATTAAACTACACTCCGTACATGGGGAAACTCACCAATGATGTGTTTTTATTATATGGAGCGTTCCATAAATTTTTAGGGCAGGAAGAGCGATCTACCATCTCAGCGAGTATTTATTACTTCAATATGGGTGAAGTGGATCTGACTCAGTTAGTAGGAAACGAAGTAACTTCGATGGGTACTTCCAAACCGAACGAATTCTCTATCGACGTTGCCTACGGTCTTAAGCTTTCGGATTCTTATTCCATGGCCGTTACCGGTAGATTCATCCGTTCCGACTTAGCCGGAGGGTTCAATACAGACACTACCCTTAAACCGGCAAATTCTTTTGCGGTAGACGTGTCCGGTTACTATACCTCTCCAAGATTTTCCAGCTTCGGAGGTATGGACGGAAAACTGAATGCCGGTTTTGCAGTACAGAACCTCGGTCCTAAGTTAGACTACACCGGAAATGAAGAATCAAGATCTTATCTTCCGACCATGGCAAGATTAGGGATTGGCTACGACATGTATCTTGACGATATGAACAGAGTAGGCATCAGCTTCGAAGGTTCAAAAATTCTGGTTCCCGGATCAGAATATGTAGGAACAGACCCGAACACGAGACAGCCTATTTATCAGGTTCCTAATGTTGGCGTAATGTCCGGTATCGGAAAATCCTTTAAAAACCCGAACTCGATCATGATGAGTGGTGCTTTGGAATATTCTTATGACAATGCATTCTCTGTAAGAACAGGTTATTTCCACGAAAGTGAAGAGCAAGGTGCAAGACAATTTGCTACTGCAGGTATCGGATTGAAGTACCGTTCTTTCGGTCTGGACGTTTCTTACCTTATCAATGTGTCCAAAATCAATACGGCACTGGATAACACCTTACGTTTCGGTCTTACCTGGAACATCGGTGAAGAAACATCCAATGTAGATTATTAAAAACATGCCACATATTACTGAAAAGTCTCATATTTTATGGGACTTTTCTTTTTTTTTGAAGCTATTTCCCGCTGTCCACTGTATCTTTTTTCCCTTCTCCTTTGCCAGACGCAGAAAAAAGGATGCCGTTCCCATCGGGGCTAGGATGGCAGACATTTTATACGAATTTAAGTTTACAATGATTCATGGTTTAAAATTTGATCAGTTTCAGATTTATATTTCACTATTCATTTTAATATTCAAAAAAATTCATGTTTGACCTGCCAACTAAAACTGACAATTCATATTTTACCCTTATTTTTGTAGCATGAACTATTCTGCGGAACTTAAAAAATTCGTTACCAGCCAATACGTATATTCTGCGATTAGAATTACACTGGCTACCGTTCTTCCGTGTCTCGTTCTTGCCCACTTAGGAATGCTGAAAGAATATTTTCTATTCCCTTTGGGTACCAGCTTTGTTGCGCTTACCGATCAGCCGGGGCCTTTTATAAGAAGAAGAAATGCCTTGACTTTTGCCATCATCTGCTTTGTATTTGTGGCATTGATCGCAAGTCTTGTAAAAAGTATTAAAATTCTGGTATTTGCCGAGATTATTGTTTTCGGAATGTTCTTTTCCCTTATCGGCGTCTACGGACAAAGGCTCGCCGCAGTAGGTTCATTATCATTAGTCGTTCTGGCTATCTTTATCGACGGGCATTTAACCGGGGCTAATATTTTTAAAAGCCTACTGATTTTCGCGTCCGGATGCACCTGGTTTTTACTGATATTCCTGATCGTGACAACCATTCAGCCGTATAAGCTGGCCAGCCAGATGATTGGGGAAAATTACCTTCAGCTTGCAGAATTTTTAAAAATCAAAGCCAATTATTACCAGAAAAATCCCGATTTCGATAAACTGACCACCCAGGTAATTGCCAAGCAGATCGAAATAAAAAACCTACAGGAAGAAACCCGCGAAACCGTTTTTAAAACCAGAACCATTGTAAACGAATCGACAACCACCAGCCGTCTTTTAATGCTGATGTTTTTGAATTCCATGGATCTGCATGAAAAGCTGATGACTTCCGAAAGCGATTACCAGAAACTGCAGAAGAGTTTTGATGACACCACTATTCTTGTGAAAATTCACGATTATCTCAACCTTCTGTCTGAGGAAATCACCAATATCGGAATATCGCTTCAGATCGGCACAAGAGCCAAAGCGATTTTCAACCTGGAAGAAGAGCTGAGGCATCTTAACCATGACTACTTCGAACTGCGAAACAAACGTATCTCCCCTGAGAATTTTGAAGACTTCATGGTTCTCAGACAGATATTGATGCGCATCAATGAGATCACCAAAGAGATTAATGAGATTTATAAAGTCTTTTCCCAGAATGTAAAGCTGGCTAAAAGTCTTTCCACAGGTCTCGATCTTAAAAAATTTATGCCGAATGAAGAAAAGCTCAATATCAAAGTATTAAGAAATAATATTTCGTTTTCATCTTCCCATTTCAGGCATGCGCTAAGAATTACCATCGCTTTACTGGTAGGATATTTGTTTTCCCTGTTTCAATTCCTAGGAATCGGACATACCTACTGGATTCTCATCACCATAGTAGCGATCCTCAAGCCCGCCTACTCGATCACCAAAAAAAGAAATTTACTGAGATTGTACGGAACGATTGCCGGAGCCACGATTGCCTACATCATCCTGCATTACATTCATATTAATGAGCTTCTTTTTACGATTCTCTTATTAAGCATGATTATGTGTTTCAGCTTTCTGAAGGGAAAATATTTCTGGGCCGTTTTGTTCATGACCATCTATGTTTTTTTAAGCTTTAATTTTTTGAGCCCGGGCAACGTAAATATTATTTTCAGGGACCGGATTGTCGACACGATGATTGCGGCGGTAATTACCTCACTGGTGGCGTATGTTGTCCTTCCGGTCTGGGAACACACACAGAACCTTGATTTAATGAAAAAATCTGCAGAAAGCAATCTCATTTATTTCCAAAGTGTGATTTCCAAGTTTCTGGAGGAAAAATTCGACATTGAAGATTATAAAGTAAAGCGTAAAAATGCCATTATCTCCTTGGCCAACCTTTCTGATAACTTTCAGCGAATGATCTCGGAACCGAAGAACCAGCAGAAAAAACTGGAAGTCGTTCATCAGTTTGTGGCGACCTCCCATCTGATCACCGCCTATACCGCTTCCCTTTCCCAATATGTGAAGGATGACGAAAAATATCCTGAGATCGATGCCGAAGGCTGGAGCCGTAAGATAGAAGCAGAAATGCAGAAAGTCTCCCATCTACTGAACGGCGATAAAATAACGGAAACCCTGAATATGGAAAGCCGGATAGAACCGGAAGATTCTCCTCTCGACGATCTTATTTTAAAAAGAAAAACCGAGATTGCAGAAAATGAAACCTATGATCTTAGAGACCCTGATAAAATTTCACGTCTTACAGAGCTCAAAAATATTCATGACATCCTGGAGCTGATCTATGATGTGGCTAAAGAGCAGCGAAAAGTGATCGAAAAATACCGCAGCGAAACTGAAAATAAGGAAAGTTTAAAAGCTATTCCTCAACAATCGTAAAGCAGTACTCGTCAAAAAATTCTACCCGTGCCTTAAATTCGTCCGACATCGTTTCATCGTGCACCCTGCATTTGATATTATGAAGATATTTCAGTTCAAAAGGCTTTACTTCATAGTGCTTTTTCAGTGACCAGTGTTTCGAATGGTGAATTTTGTACATGCTTTCCTTCACGCTCCAGATAATGGTGTAGTAGGTCACCTCGTTATCAAATGGGATAAAACCCCTTTCATTTTCATACGTGAATTTATCGATTACCCTTAAAATTTTAGGATTAAATTTTTCAATATCAATCCCTATTTTATTTTTAGAAATGGCAATAGCGGCAAAAGGAAACGAGTGTGTGATTGAAATTTCTGCATCTTTCGGAGATAAAAAAGGCTCTCTTTCTTTATACAAAATTTTTGAATGCGGTTTTAAACCTTTGAGCAGCTTACGCACCATTAAAACCTCCAGCAGCTTTTTGGGATGATAGTCTTTCACTTTTTCTGCGTTCTCAGGCTCGAGAAGCTTTTGAATATCAAGATCTTCCGTTTCATCATATTTCCATACGAGAATCGTGGCATTATCATCAGAAAAATCTCTGTAAAGTGGCATCTGTTTATTTTATCTGGTAAAATTAGTGAAAAATTTGACTGTGAACGATTAAGTATGGTGACCGATGTTTAACACTAACGTTTTATGCATAAAAAAATTCACCTAAAATGATTAAGTGAATTTACCCTAATTAATTTAAAAACTATAATAATGAAAATGTTTCGTTTATCCTTTTGTGAAAAAATTATTTCGACTGATGGTTCTGGTCATTTCTATGTTCAAGAATCTCTAAATTTTCATTGACAAAATAAGCACTTCCAAAACCATTTATATAAGAGCCTTTCACAGGATGCAGACCAATCAGAATGAAATCCTGCATATCTGCGATAACATCCACCACTTTACCATGTGCTTCCTTTAATTGAGCAACAGCAAGGTTCCAGGTCGCGGAATCTCTTTCTATTTGTGAAACTGAAGCTTCAAAAGTCAGTCTTTCGCGTGCATAGATTTGCTTTGTGGCAGATTCGTCCTGGATAAGCATGACCGATGTTTTTCTTCCCTCAGCCAGATTTTGGGTGTGTTTTGCCATAAATGACACGAGAATATAGAAGGTCTTATCGATTTTGATAAACGGTGCATAGCTTGCATTCGGTGTTCCTTCTTCATTCATAGTGGCTAATATTACACTTTTGCTTTTTTCGATGAGCTCCTGTACTTTTGGGGTTAAGGGTTTGGCCGCTTTCTTAGCTTCTTCAGTAGTTGTATGATTCATGATTGATTTATTTTATACAAAAATAGCCTATTTAGAATAAATAAAAATAATTTTTATACCTGTATAAATTCATATAACGGATCTGGCCCCTAAGTTTTTTTATCTTAATTATTAGTTGTAATTTTGCATTCTTATTATCGTTGAATTTAAACCTATTCATTTACATATGAGTACTACAACACAATACATTCCTTACAAAGTGAAGGATATTTCCCTTGCAGAATGGGGACGAAAAGAAATTACTCTTGCAGAAGCAGAAATGCCTGGCCTGATGTCGATCCGTGAAGAATACGGACCGTCTCAGCCATTAAAAGGAGCAAGAATCGCAGGATGTCTTCACATGACCATCCAAACCGCTGTGCTTATCGAGACGTTGGTAGCTTTGGGAGCTGAAGTTACCTGGTCTTCTTGTAATATTTTCTCTACTCAGGATCACGCTGCCGCTGCTATTGCTGCTGCCGGAATTCCTGTTTACGCCTGGAAAGGACTCAATGAAGAAGAGTTTGACTGGTGTATCGAGCAGACTTTATTCTTTGGTGAAGACAGAAAGCCATTGAATATGATTCTTGATGACGGAGGAGATCTTACCAATATGGTTTTTGATAAGTACCCTGAATTAACAAAAGACATCAAAGGACTTTCTGAAGAAACGACCACCGGAGTTCACAGATTGTACGAAAGAATGAAAAATGGCACATTGGTAATGCCTGCCATCAACGTTAATGATTCGGTAACCAAATCTAAGTTTGATAACAAATACGGATGTAAGGAATCTGCTGTAGATGCAGTAAGAAGAGCTACCGATGTAATGCTTGCCGGGAAAAGAGTCGTGGTTTGCGGATACGGAGACGTAGGTAAAGGAACAGCAGCATCTTTCAGAGGAGCCGGATCAATCGTTACGGTAACTGAAATTGACCCGATCTGTGCACTTCAGGCTGCCATGGACGGATATGAAGTAAAAAGATTGGATACGGTAGTAGATAATGCAGACATCATCATCACGACAACCGGTAACTTCAACATCGTAAGAGCTGAACATTTCCTTAAAATGAAAGATAAAGCGATCGTTTGTAATATCGGTCACTTCGACAACGAAATTGATATGGCATGGTTAAACAAAAACTACGGTCATACAAAATCTGAAGTAAAACCTCAGGTGGACATCTACACCATTGAAGGTAAAGAGGTTATCATTCTTGCTGAAGGCAGACTGGTAAACTTAGGCTGCGCAACAGGACACCCAAGTTTTGTAATGTCTAACTCTTTCTCTAACCAGACTTTAGCTCAGATCGAACTTTGGAATAATGCTGCGGCTTACAAAAACGAAGTGTACACATTGCCAAAGCATCTTGATGAAAAAGTTGCAGCCCTTCACCTTAAGAAATTAAGCGTGGAACTGGAAACACTTTCTCAGGAACAGGCAGACTATATCGGAGTAAAAGTAGAAGGACCTTTCAAACCTGAATATTACAGATACTAATTGCATTTAGATATAAATACGAATCCCATTATTCAAAGTAATGGGATTTTTTTTGTTTAATGCTGTGACGACGAACAGAAGAATTCTTATTTTTGTGAAATTAATTTTGATTATGAAAAAGTTTCTTCTGCCTGCTACAGTATTGGGTTTCTCTCTGATTCTAAGCAGTTGCAGCCCTACCGATGAAAATCCGGAAAACCCAAACGCGGGAACAGAACCACAAATGCTGTTGAGTAAAATCACTACGGTCTACTATGACAGTCCTTCAAATCCTGAAACAACGGTTTCCACGCTTGAATATAATAGCCAGCGCCAAGTGACGAAAATTTTATCCGAAGGCAGATCTTCAACCTACGAATACGATGCTTCAGGAAGACCCGTAAAAACAAATTACTATAAACCCGACGGCAGCTTGGAATATTACAATACCTATACGTACAACGGCGATCAGCTTGAAAAAACAATGGCCACCTACAGCAATCCTGACTATAACCGGACCATAACGTATATGTACAATAACGGTAAAGTAATTTCTTCTACCCTATTACAGCCTGCCAGCAACCCAATTACTGATTCCTACACCTATATCGGTGAAAACATATCTTCTGAAATACATGAATCGTCGGGAGGAATAATCCCAGCAATAAAAAGAGAATATTCTTATGATAACAAATCAAATCCCTTTACCAATTCCAATAAACACCTAAAAACGATGATGGGCGGAGCTTATACATTAAGTCCCAACAACTATACAACAGAAAAGATCAGCTATAAGACAAATTCCGGTAGCTGGACAGAAAGCCAGGTCAACACTTATGAAATTCAGTACAACAGTGCTCAGCTTCCTACTCAGGTCACCGGAAAAGATGCAAATGGCAATAATACTGTTAAATACAACTACGAATATATATCGTTGTAGAGGTAATACCTCGAATGAATTTGACAGCAATTTTTAGAATTTTTATTGATATTAATTAAAAAATAATATCTTTAAAATTAATTTTAAAATTACATTTAATGAAAAAGCAAAATGTTTCGAATGCCTTCGTTGCTGCATCATGGATCGCCTTAGGAGCTGGAATGATCGGTTTTATCGTAGGTCTGGCAAGAGCGGAAATGCAGCTCAATGAAAAAGGCTACTACTTCACCATTCTTTTATATGGTTTGTTCGCGGTAGTTTCCCTGCAAAAGGCGGTACGTGACCGATTGGAAAATATCAAGGTAACCGATATTTATTACGGAATCTGCTGGTTTGCCACCCTCTCCTCCATTGTACTACTCGCCATTGGCCTCTGGAATGCGACTATTCTCCCAAGTGAAAAAGGGTTTTACGGATTTGCATTTCTACTGGCGCTGTTTGGGGCCATTGCAGTTCAGAAAAACACAAGGGACAATATGACCCAGGAATAAACGATCAACTCTCTTTAAAAGGAGAGTTTTTTATTTCAGGTATTAAAAAAAAAGACCAGCCTTAATTGTACTTAAGTTCTCCATTCAGATTACAAAGGCCGGGAATAAATGTATTACAATCTGGAACCCAGATAATCCAAGTACCAATGCCTTTACTAACGGATAAAATATCTGCAGCTCATAATTTTGTGAGCTGCTTTTTTATTATTTCTGTCAAACGTAGAATCTCAAATTCATAAAACACTAAAATAACTGCGGCTCACGAAAATCGTGAGCCGCAGTTATTTATTGTTAAGGCAAAGTTTACCGGTCAAAATGATTGGGATGCTTCGCTTTGATATCATCTACTGTTCCCAATACTTTATCTTTCAAAGAATCCTGGTATTTCTGCAGGTTTTCCGCCACCAGCTTATCGGAACTGCCAATGATTTTTGCCGCTAAAATTCCGGCATTCAAAGCACCGTTCAAAGCAACCGTAGCTACGGGAATACCTCCGGGCATCTGAAGGATAGAAAGAACGGAATCCCATCCGTCAATAGAATTGCTTGATAAAATAGGAACGCCGATTACGGGCAATGTCGTACAGCTGGCTACCATTCCCGGAAGGTGTGCGGCCCCGCCTGCTCCGGCAACGATGACCTTTAAACCTCTTTCCTTAGCTGTTTTTGCGTAATCAAACATTCTTTCCGGCGTTCTGTGTGCAGAAACAACCGTCAGTTCATAGGGAATGTCCAAAGACTTTAAAAAATTGGCCGCCTGTTCCATAACAGGCAAGTCGCTCTGACTTCCCATAATAATTCCTACCATATCGTCTGTATATTAGATTTTCAAAGATAAAAAATTAATAATCTTCATGCAAAAGGGCGCAAAACTTGTTGCCATCAGTGGGAAACTAGCGACTACAGACACCCGCCAATTTTTTAATCTGTATTTTTGCTGAATATTCACCACCATTTTGAAAGATTATAAACTTACACTTGCCATCCTCACCGTTGCGATTGTCTGGGGAACTACATTTTTATCCATCCGTGTTGCGGTAGAAACAATTCCTGCCTGGTTTGTGGCGGGGATCCGTCAGTTCCTGGCAGCGGTCATTATGCTTATGATCCTTTTATATAGAGGCCAATTCCAATGGATCGGCTGGAAAAACCTGGGCTACCAGCTGATATTCTCATCTTTAATGCTGATTGTTGCCAACGGCCTCACAACAGTAGCTGAAGAAACGCTTACCAGCAGCCTTACCTCCCTGATCAGTGCTACCTCGCCCATCATCGTATTCTTGGGAAGCGTCGGCCTCGGGCTGCAGAAATTTACCATCAGAGCGCTTGTAGGAGTCCTGATGTGCTTTGGGGGAATTACTTTTATTTTTTGGGATGGCATCCACGACCTGGCCAATCCGGATTACCGGTTTGGAATACTTTTGTTGTTCTGTGGAATTTTAGGGTGGGCTTCCGGAACGATTTTTACCAAAAAGATGAATATCCAAAGCCGCAATATCTCCCTCAACCTTTTTTACCAGTTTGCTTTTGCCGGCATTATCCAGATCATCTTTGCTTTTCTGTTTACCGACGATTATCATTTTGAAAACTGGTCTGTAAAAAGTGTTTCAGCCATGCTTTATCTGGCATTATTCGGCTCCGTCGCTGCGTTTTTTGCGTATCATTATGCTTTAACAAAAGTTTCACCCGTTCAGGTTTCTATCTTAGCGTACGTCAATACTATTATTTCCATATTCCTGAGCTGGCTTATCCTTAATGAAGAAATTTCCGCAAAATTTATTACAGCTGCGATCTTAATTATCCTTGGCGTTTTTGTCATCAATTATAACCGTGAAATGTTCAAAAAGCAAAGAATTGAATAACCTTATTTTAACCTGAGTTCGGGATAAGTTTATATAAAACTTAAAGTTAAACAAAGGTATTAATCAGATGTTTTTTAAAAATTTAAACTATACAAAGGCGTGAAGCTTATCGGGAGGCTGTCCTAAAACTTTAGGCAGCCTCTTTTTTGCTACCGAAAATGGACAGAATCTTTTTATGCTCCAGCGGAGCAATATCTGTGTAGCAGAAGAAGTAATAGCGTCATCGCAAGCACGCCAGCGGTGTGCTATTATAAGATTGAACTCCTATGGAGTTCTGACACAAGATGCTGATATTGATCTACACAGATATTGCTCCAGCGGAGCAAATCCTACGCTATGCTATAAAATCATTGTTTAAAAATACTAACTGTGAGATAAAGCAGTGGCTATTATAAAAAGACTATCCAAACTTTTAGGACAACATCTTTATAAATGAAGTGGCATTGTTTAACTTAAAAGCATTTCAAAATGAAACATTTCTTTGTTTCTCTTTGCGATAAAATAATTTTATTTTAAAAATCAATTATGTAAAATATCTCAAATGTTCTCAACTCAAAAACCGGTAAAAGAGTACGTTAGACCGTTCAGGGAGTTTGAAGACTGTTCCAACCGTTTAGAAACGGCATTCAGGCTTTCAGTAGAGATCATCAACCACTTTGTGAGGGCGTCCAAGTGCTTTGTAAAGGCAATCAACTTTTCCGAAGAAACGATCAACCAGTTAGAAGAAGCGATCAACCAGTTAGAAGAGCCGATCAACCAGTCAGAAGAGCCAATCAAGTACAATTTATTAGTTTACAACACTTTACAGCCTTCTTTAAGGAAATGAATTGAGTCACTAATCCATATACGTTGGATTTCAATGATATTTTAAACACCAAAAACAGTAGTATTTTGAAAAAAAAACAGGTACTACGTGATCTGATCCGGCAGGTCCTGACCTGAAATAAAAAGCGGATGAATTGATTTAATTGGACAGAAACATCGCCTGTTTCGGCAGATTTAAATTTGATAATTCACTAATTTTTCATTATATTGTTTAATCCAAAATTACAATATGCTTAAAAATTCACTATTTATCATCATCTGCATTTCATTTTTTTTCGTTGCCTGCGATGACAACAAAAAGGAGAAAGATCTTCTGGTAAGAGAAAGGCAGCTGCTGGAAAAAGAAAAATTATTTGCACAGAAAGAATCCGAATACCAGGCCCTCCTGAAGATGAGAGACAGCCTCTTTTCTAAAAAGGATTCTGTAAAAATTATCGCCTGGCCCGCAGATATTGCAGGTTCATGGACCGGCAAAGTAATCTGTACGGAGTCTAATTGTAACGATTATGTGGTGGGCGACCAGCGTATCGACACATGGGAGTTCGACAGTGATTCTACACAGCTTTCAACAAAAATCATCAACAATAACAATCTCGTAAGGGTCTATGCCGGGAAATATGAAAATAACGAGGTAAAACTGAATTATAAAACCGACTCCACCTCAAAAAAACAAGTAGAAATGAATGTTCTGCTGAATGAGTTTTCTCCCAATAAAATCAGAGGAACAAGAACCATTGCCGTAGACCAATGCCTGGCAAAATTCTCTGTAGAACTTGTGCGTTCAACCAAATAAAACACTTATGAGCTTATTGAGTATCCATAATCTGAGTTTTCCTATCGAAGACCCGGTTCTGAAATTTCTGCTTGTCTTAATCATTATCCTGGCAGCACCGCTTTTGTTGAACAAGATTAAAGTTCCGCATTTGCTGGGGCTTATTATTGCGGGAGCCTTCATCGGCCCGAATGGCTTCAACGTCCTTGCCAGAGACAGCAGCATTGTCGTTACGGGAACCACCGGGCTCCTCTACATCATGTTTCTGGCAGGCCTGGAAATCGATATGGGAGATTTTAAAAAGAACAAATGGAAAAGCCTTACTTTCGGGATTTATACTTTTACGGAACCTTTTGTTTTAGGTTATCTCGGGGCATTTTATATCCTGGGATTCTCTGTTCTTACGTCTGTTCTTTTTGCCAGCTTATTTTCCTCACATACCCTTATTGCCTATCCGTTGGTAAGCAAGCTCGGAATTGCCAAAAATCCTGCGGTAAATATTACGGTGGGCGGAACCATGATAACCGATGTCCTGGCGTTATTAGTTCTTGCCGTTATCGTCGGGATGTCGCAGGGAGATGTCGGAACAGAATTCTGGATAAAGCTTTCGGTTTCATTTGTCGTTTTCGGGTTAATTGTTTTAGTAATTTTTCCGATGATCGGCCGCTGGTTTTTCAAAAAAGTAGACGATAAAATTTCGCAGTATATTTTTGTGCTCGTTATGATCTACCTTGCCGCGCTGCTGGCAGAGCTTGCCGGAGTTGAGGCGATCATCGGAGCATTCTTTGCAGGGCTGGCCCTGAACAGACTGATTCCGCATACTTCTTCCCTGATGAACCGCGTGGAGTTCGTGGGAAATGCTATTTTCATCCCTTTTTTCCTGATCAGTGTGGGAATGCTGATTGATTTTAAAGTGTTCTTTAAAAGTTGGGAAACACTGGAAGTTGCCGGTATAATGCTTGTCGCATCCATTGGCGGAAAATATCTTTCGGCAGTGGCTACCCAAAAAACGTTCAGGTTATCGAAGGAAGAAGGAAAACTGATTTTCGGGTTGAGCTCAGCTTCGGCAGCCGCAACGCTGGCCTCTGTCATGGTCGGCTACAACATTATTATTTCCGAAACCGAAACAGGGGAACCCATCCGTTTACTCAATGAGCATGTGCTCAACGGAAGTATTCTTCTCATCCTTATTTCCTGTACCATTTCCTCTTTTATTTCCATGTCGAGCGCACAGAATATCGCCGAGCAGGATAATGAAGATACGGTTTCCGGAAACAGCCATGAAGAAGAAAATATTCTTTTGGCCTTAAATTATGAAGCAACTGTGGAACGCATGGTAAACCTTGGAATTCTGATTAAAGCCCACTCCAATACAGAAGATTTATTTGCCTTAAATGTCATCAATGAAGATAAAAACGAATCTTCCGTAAAAAATGCCGAGAAACTCCTTCATCAAGCCACCGATACAGCCGCCGCCGCAGATGTGAAAATGCAGTCACTGAAGCGGTATGATAACGATGTGGTCAACGGAATCAATAACGTGATCAAGGAACAGAATATCACCGATCTCATCATAGGGCTGGAAGACGAAAAAGGCTTCTCCCCTGCTTTTGTCTACAATCTTTACAACGGCTACCTTCAGAATGATGATGTCAATGTACTGGTATACCATGCTGCACAGCCTTTATCCACGATAAAAAAATATGCGGTGATGATTCCTGAAAATGCGCACAAGGAGGCAGGATTTTTCCATGCATTATTAAGGGTATGGAACATCGCGAGAAATTCCGGTGCAACTATAGTTTTTTATGCTGATGAAAATATTCTGGATATTCTTCAGAGAATCATTAAAAAAGCGAATATTGAAGCTGAATTCATCATTATGAAAACCTGGAAGGACGGTGAGGAAACCGCCTCCCAACTGAAGGATGATGAAGCCCTGATCCTCTTTATGGCCAAACGCGGAATGCATTCTTACATCCCGAGAATGAGACTGATTCCCGAATTGCTGAACAGAAGCCTTGCAGATAAAAATTACCTCCTTATTTTCCCGTACTCCGAATATAATGAAAACAGCTCTGAGAAAAGGTCTGTGGGCAACCACGACGATTTTATGGAAATCGGAAATGTGATCAAGAAGATTTTTAAGTAGCGGCTAAACGTTAATAGGGCTTATAGCCCTATTAACGTTCCGCGATCACCCTTACCATGCTTTTCACCATCACCAGCTTTTCCATCAGCTCTTCCCTGGATTCTGCCAAAACATTAATATGGCCCATCTTTCTTCCGGGTTTCGTTTCTGTTTTTCCGTACAGGTGAATATAGGTTTCCGGTAATTTTAAAACGTCTTCCATGCCTTCGTATATTACTTTTCCTGAATAGCCTTCTGCGCCTACAAGATTCAGCATTCCGCTGTAGATGATGGCATCCGTATCGGCCAAAGGCAGGTTTTTAATAACACGATACATTTGCTCAAACTGCGAATTGGCATTGCCTTCCTGGCTTTGGTGTCCTGAATTGTGTAATCTAGGTGCGGTTTCGTTTACCCAGACTTTTCCTTCTTTATCTAAAAATAATTCAATCGCAAAAAGTCCCGGCGACTGAATGGCATTCAAAAATTTCTCTGTGATGGAATCGATCTGTTCTTCAATATCATCAGATAATACAACCGGGCAGATATTGAAATCCAGTAAGTTTAATTTAGGATCGGCCACCATTTCCGTCACAGGAAAAGTTTGGGTTTCCCCGTTTTCATTTCTGGCGACGATCACAGAAAGCTCTTTGTCGATATCGACCAGTTTTTCGATCACTGAATCTGCGATCCACAGATTTTTCATGTCTTCCGGCGTACGGATCACTTGAACCCCTTTTCCGTCATATCCTCCGGTATTCATTTTCTGAACGAAGGGTAAAGGCATTTTGATTTCGTCAGAACTTCCGTCCATTATTTCAAATTCCGGGCTTGGAATATCATGAGCTTTATAAAACTGTTTCTGAAGAATTTTCTGCTGAATGGTTTTAATGATATTGGAATTCGGCACCACTTTTATCCCCTCCTTTTCAAGCGCTGCGAGTGCATCTGCATTTACATGCTCGATTTCGATGGTGACTACATCTTTATCTTTACCGAAGTTCATCACCGTTTCATAATCATTAAAACTTCCCTGGGTAAAATATGAAATGTTATGGCAGGGTGCATGAGAAGCGGGATCCAGTGTATAAAATTCATCGTCATACTTCAACGCTTCCTGAATCAGCATTCTTCCAAGCTGCCCGCCTCCTAAAATTCCTATTTTCATTTTCCTTTTTATTTTCTATTAGATTTAATTTTTATTGAATTTTATCGATTTTCAGATACCCCAGGCTCGTAAAGTTCTCCTGATTTTCGGCATCCGATTTCACGAGGGATATCGCATATCTTTTTTTCATGTCTGAAGGTAAAATTTCCTTTACGGGAAAAATATCGTCGATATCAACGCCTAATTTTTCATCGATATGGCTGGTGGCGCCTTTGAAACCCATTGTTTTATAAAATTCCGTTGCTTTCGCTCTTTTTACGGCCTCTCCCATCGAGTTGGCAACAACAAGATGCTGCTCATGAAATTCTTCAAAAAAACCTCTTTTATATCCTCCAAGATTAATGAAATACAGCTGTTGCTCAGGAGTTTCGGTACCTCTTTCAACGATCCTTACTTCATATCCGTCCACATATTTCACTTCCTGATAGCAGTCGATATGGATTTTTCCTTTTGCTTCTTTCCAGAAAGCTTTCATATCTTCCACAAGGTCTTTGAGATTTTCTGCAATTCCGAAAAAAACATCGTGCTGCTCAATATTTCTGCCGGGCGGTGTCGCTCCGAGAATGACATAGAATAATTTCATACTCAATTTGTTTGTGCAAAAATACATCAAATTTATCTTTTTTAAACGTTTGGCAGACTAGCGCAATAGTTTTATATTTGTAGCATGTCAGAAATCATTATTCTCTTCCTTGGAGCAATTTCGGCAGGTCTTCTGGGTTCACTGACCGGATTGGGAGGAGGAGTCATCATTATCCCTTTATTGACGCTGGGTTTCGGCGTTCCTATGCATTATGCCATTGGTGCTTCTCTTATTTCAGTGATCGGAACTTCTTCCGGTGCAGCGGTTGCTTTTGTAAAAGAAGGCTTTACCAATATGAGAATCGGTATGTTTCTGGAAATTGCCACTACGGCGGGCGCCATTGTCGGAGCCCTGGTTTCCGGAATGCTGAATCCGAATACGATCGGAATAATTTTCGCCAGCATTCTTCTGTTAACGGTTATTTTAAACTTAAAAGGAAAACCTGACCATCAGGAACCGGTCATCAAGGGAAGCCTTGAGGAAAAACTGAAACTCTTCGGAACTTTTCCTGACAAAGGAGTTTTAAAAAGCTATTCGGCAAGAAATACCGTTCCCGGGTTTCTGATGATGATGTTTGCGGGCGCCATGTCCGGACTTTTGGGAATTGGATCCGGTGCATTGAAAGTTCTCGCCATGGACAATATGATGAAACTGCCTTTTAAAGTTTCAACGACAACCAGCAACTTCATGATTGGGGTTACCGCTGTTGCCAGTGCGCTGATTTACTTCCAGAGGGGTGAAATTGTTCCTGTGATCGTAGCGCCTGTACTGATCGGAGTGGTGGTAGGAAGTTTCATCGGATCAAAAACCCTGATGGTTTCAAAGACTAAGAAATTAAAGGTATTCTTTGCGATCGTCATCACGATTCTCTCTGTTTACATGATGTATAACGGTATCAACAAAAGCTTCAGATAATGAAAAAGAATTTCACGGATGTAGATCTGAACCGTTCTGTCGGTAATTTGCTGAGACTCGGAGTTATTCTTTCCGTTATCACTTCACTCATCGGTTTTGTAAAGCTCTTTATGGAAGGTTTTAAAATGCCTAAACGATATACCGCTCTCGATATGGGAAGCTCTTCGGAGAAAGTATGGGGACATTTCTGGAATTCCCTTTGTAAAGGCGAAGGAATGGCCATCATCCAGCTGGGAATCCTGCTGCTGATCTTTACACCTTTAATGAGAATCATCTTTGCACTGATCGGATATTTAAAAGAAAAAGACTACGTGTACGTAGTCATTTCCTCTATCGTTTTAGCCATTATGGCCATTAGTTTCTTTACGGGTTACGCCCATTAACATTTATTCGGCCGATTTTTTCTCGAGATAATCTTTTTCCAGGGCATCCAATTCCTCAAAATAATCCTTTTTGTTCATAAAAGCACCGGGATTGTACGGATCTTTGGGCTTATGTTTTTCATGAAGGCCAAACTGGCTTGCGTGCGAGGCGACCCAGATATCAAAATCGAGTTTCTTCATGGCATTCAGGGTGTATTCGTAATCTTTTGCGATGTCAGGATAAGCGCTGACCTCGGAAAACTTTTTATCGATAATAATGGTCGGTAAGTTAGCGATCAGAATTTTATACTTTCTTTGGTTGTCACCGGTTTCAAATACAAAGCTGCACGATCCTTTGGTATGTCCCGGATGGTGAAGCATCATGAGTTTAGTACTTCCAAGCGTTACTATATCCCTGTCTTTTAAGATCACATCGGGACGTGCAGGTTTGAAGGTCACTCCGTATTTACCCATCTCATAATCCGATTTTCCACCGGTTTTTAAAGCATCAGCATCGGCCCCGTCGACAAAAAGTGTGGCGCCTGTTTCTTTCCTGATGTCTGCCATCGCTCCCAAATGATCAAAATGTGCCTGGGTAAGAAGTAAAATTTTAGTATCCTGATATTTAAATCCTAATTTTTTAATATTATTCTTGATGATCGGCAGCGAATCGGCAAGTCCGGTGTTGATGAGGATATTCCCTTTATCGGTCACAATGAGGTAGCAGGCGAGATCATACGTTCCCACATAATACAAATTTCCGGCAATCCTGAAGGGTTCGTAAGACTGGGACCACTCTTTCGGATGATCTTTCGGCTCATGAACAGTTTGTGCATTCACCTGGCCGGCAAGGGCAAACGCAAGCAGTACGATTAATTTTTTCATATTAACATCAGATTTATTTTAAATAATTTATATTTCGTAAAATTCCAGGGGCAGATGATCCGGATCCTGTGTAAAGAAAAACTTTTTCCCGGTGAATTCATCAATCCGAATTTCCTCACTTGACAATCCTTTTTGAAGTAATTCTTCCCGTTTTTCATCGGTGTTTTCTACTGCAAAAGCAAGATGGCGCAATCCGCACGCTTCAGGTCCGGACGGTCTTTCCGGGGGATCAGGAAATGAAAACAGCTCAATCACATAATGATCTCCTATGGCAAGATCCAGTTTGAAAGAACGCCTTTCTCCCCGGTACACCTCTCGGATAATATTTAAACCTAAAACTTCCGTATAAAATTTCTTTGAAATTTCATAATCGGAACAGATGATGGCAATATGATGAATCTTCATTTTTAAAAATTTTTAAATCGGCTCATTACGGCACTTTGATAAATTTCCCTAAGCCGGTCGGCAACTTTATCGTCGTCTAGATCTTTATCAATCTGCACCTCACGAAGTTCAATGGAGATAAACTTTTTATCATTCATTTTATTATAGGCCGGCCGTATGGAAAACCTGACATTTTTTACGGTCCTTTCTCCTATTTTAAGATCTTTAATTTTATAATCTGAACTTAAATACATCTGTTCCGTGATAAGTTTTCTTAATTCGTCGTTATCCACTTTAAAAATTTCACCTCCTTTTACAATAGCATCCTGATCAAATTTACCTACATCTGAAATCTGATATCGTAAAGAGTGCAGAACCTCAGCGGTATCTTTTACTACGGTAAGATTTTGTTCTTCAAGTTTTTTCAACAGATCACCTTCCGTCTTTTTGATGTCAAAACTGAAATGTCGAAAAGCCAATTTACCGCTTTCGGGAGAATATGTATATCCATTCGCCTGCGAGGTCGACATCAGAACAAAAACTGTCGGAAATAAAACTACCGCTGCATGTATTTTCCTGATCACGAAGTTTTCAAAAATATGATCGTTTTTAATTAAAAAATAAGGAATCGGCAACAGTAGTAAAACGATTAAGTCTGAATAATCGATCACCCGATGAATGTCAATAGGTGAAATTGTATTATATATATTAATAAAACTTTCCGAAAAAGGAGATTTCCAGAAAATAAAGAACAGTCCGGAAGCAAAAACAGAATTTTCCTTCAGTTTCGGAAAAATGTAGGTGATGAGCATCGGCAAAAGAATAATCCCGACAACATCAGACAATTTGCCTGTAAACCAGCTGGTATAGTGAAATTTAAAAAAATGGTCATTCATGAACAAAACCAGCAGACAGCTCAGGAACACATAATTCAGTATCAGATTTTTATTTCTCATTAACTTTACTTTTTGCGTTTATCTTAATGTTTTTTAAAGGAACCTTTTTACCTGGAAATTGAGTCTTTTAGGCTCAACGTTGAGTCTTTTCCCTCGTCGTCCACTCTTTTTGCTGGTTTTTCAGCCTTTGAGGTTCATCAACCAGTCTTTTTGCCTCGAAATTGAGCCTTTTAGATTCAACGTTGAGCCTTTTGCCTCGCCGTCGACTGTTTTTAACTGGTTTTTCAGCCTTTGAGGTTCATCAACGAGCCTTTTTGCCTGGAAATCGAGTCTTTTAGATTCAACGTTGAGTATTTTTGCCTCGTCGTTCACTCTTTTGGTCTCAAATTTTTCCACGCTCCGTTTTGTTTGCCAGCTTCATGGGGACAAATAAATCCTTCAAAGGGAGCTCACTGTCTTCCTGCCTCTGTCCGAACCGAAAACTTCCGAAAAGAAAAACGAACGGAAAAAATTTATTCATAAAAAACAGGTGTATCTGGAACGGTTTTAATTGTTATTAATATTAAGCTTTAAAGATAATTTGATTTGAGCAATAATAAAAAATAATTTAAATTTATAGAATTATTTTAACATATGTGGACAGCCTACCTGATTCTGACTGTATTGTTGTTGATTCTAACCATACTGCCAAAAATTCAACATTCTCACTGGATATTCCGTGTTCCGGAGTTCGGTAAAATACAGATCACCTTTTTTATTCTTTTCACCATGATCCTTGGTTTTATCGTTGCCGGTAAATCACAATATTTCTGGTACTATCAGGGTTTACTGCTGCTAATGTTCATTCATCATAGCGTGATTTTAATAAAATACACCCCATTATATCCTGTAAAAAAATATACGCAAAAGCACCGGTCTTCCGAAAAGCTGCATTTCATTTCAGCCAATGTTTACCAGTTCAACAAAGAATATGACCGGTTTATTCAGCTGATTGACAGATACCGTCCGGAAATGTTTCTCACGATGGAAAGCAACGGTGACTGGGAAAAGGCACTAAGACCTCTTGAAAAAGATTATCCCTATCAGCACAAAGTCACGTTGGAAAATACTTACGGAATGCATTTTTACTCAAAAATAAAGATAGAAAATTCTGAGACCCATTATTTCGTGGCAGAGGATATTCCGAGTATTGAAGCGCATTTAAAAACAAAAGATGGGTTTTCATTTGTCTTTTTCGGCGTTCATCCGCCACCGCCCAGCCCTACCGAAGAGGAAACCTCAAAAGAAAGAGACGGTGACCTTCTGAGTACCGCAAAAAGAGTGATAGAAATAAAAAAACCGGTCATCGTTGTTGGTGATTTTAACAATGTAGCCTGGTCGAAATCCTCTATCCTGTTCAGGAAAACCAGCCATCTCATTGACCCGAGGATCGGACGTTCCTTTGTGTCTACCTTTCATGCGAGGTACCGTTTATTGAGATTCCCGATCGATCTGATGTTTCACAGTGAAGAAATTTTCATTGAAGATCTTAAGACCCTTGAAAACTTCGGTTCGGATCACCTTCCGGTATACTGCGAATTCTTCATAGACCATGAGCAGGAGGAAAAGCAGGAAGAACGGATTGATTACGCTACGCAGGAAGAAAAAGAAGAAGCCCGGGAAATGATCGAAGAGGGAAAGAAAGAAGATGGGGAACGGGATGCCGTGGTGACGGAGGGATGAATGTGTTCTGTGTATTTTTATCTATTGTTTAGCTTTATTATTATCAATTAGTCTGACTTTGGGCAACTTATGGAAAGATTCGCGTCTGGATTCCTACGGAATGACAAACTCAAAGTATAAATAAAGTATCGCATCATACTTCATTGACTACATCAAATATTCAATTTATGACCTTCATGCACCAGTAAAAAGTAAAACCCAGTCATTGAAATCTATAAACCTGCGCAGCTTTTATCTCAAACCTAAGCAGGAGTTACTCCAAACCTGCGCACCTTTCACCCGAAAGTTGCGCAGGTTTTTTATGAAACATAGTTAGGTATTTTTAAAATACATCAATTAAAATGGCATCAGAACCTCATCACATCTTTCACCACACCATTATTCTGCGTATGCTGCAAGAGTTCTGTTTCTATAAAAGACTTGATTTTTTCTTCGGAACCGTCATTAGGAAATAAGACATGAACATTGGCGCCGGCATCCAGGGTAAAGAATATTGACAAGCCGGTCTCTCTCCTGAAATCCCAGATCTTGTTGATCACCTCCAGCGTTCCTGTTTTCATCAGGATAAAGGCTGGATCGCTCATCATCATCATGGCGTGTAGGGTTAATGCTTCGTGCTCTACCAGTTTGATGAAGTTTTGCATATCACCTGCTGCCAGAATTTCTTTCATCGGACCAAAATTTTCTCTTGCTTCCTGAAATCTTCGGTCTGCATAAGGATTGGTATTCATCAGACCATGGCCTACCGTAGAGGACACCGATTTCTGACCTTCGTGGATCAGCAGTACCCAATCGTTAAAATCTTTAAAAATATCATGAATCTCATCATTCGGATACTGAACGGCAAAAAGATCTGAACTTCCTCTTACCTGCGATTCTCCCCAGACTACCATGCCGTCGTATAAGCTTCTGCAGGCACTTCCGCTGCCGAGCCTGGCTAAAAAGGAAGCTTTTCTCAATGATTCTTCCTCAGAAGTTTTTCCTGAAAAAGAGGCATCCAGGTTCATCAGGCATTTGGCAATCGCACCGAAACCTGAAGCCGAACTTGCAATTCCGGAGCTGTGAGGAAAGGTATTTTCTGTTTTGATCACATATTTCCCTTTTAAAATCCAAGGAAGATATTGTTCGATATTTCTGAAATATTTTTCAATCTTTTCGGCAAACTTCACTTCTTCGTTTCCGGCTAAGAAAGTCTGCACCGTGAAAGGTTCATTAGCCAGGAATTCCATGGTGGTATTCGTTTTACAATGATTTAATGTAAAGCTGATACTCGGATTGGCCGGAATCTGATTGTCGTATTTTCCCCAATATTTGATCAGGGCTATATTCGACGGGCAGCTTTCCGAAACCTCCCGATTATATACTGTAAATTCTTCTTTTCCTAAAAATTCCTGTGCTGTCATATTTTTTTTTTCTATCTATTACCGCAATATGTTGATCTCAAAACCTCAACCTCCACTAATACATTGCATCAATAAGATCGGCGTATTTTTTAAGAACAACATTCCTTTTCACTTTCAATGTAGGGGTTATTTCTCCTGTATTGATCTCAAATTCTGCAGGCATCAGGGTAAACTTTTTCACTTTTTCAAACTCTGACAGATGCTCCTGCAATTCTTTAATTTTCTGACTATAAAAATCATGCACCTTCCCGTTCTTTACCACTTCTTCCCAATTGGTAAACGGAATATTGTTCTTCTTCAGATAATCCTCCAGGAATTCAAAATTCGGAACGATCAGTGCTGAGGCAAACTGCCTGCCTTCCGCTATCAAAACAATCTGCTGGATAAAATTGTTATTGGTCAGCAGGTTTTCGATCTGTTGCGGCGCAATATATTTTCCGTTCGATGTTTTCATAAGATCTTTCAGTCGGTCTGTGATGGTAAGATTTCCGTATTCGTCGATCTTTCCGGCATCACCGGTTTTAAACCAGCCGTCTTCCGTAAAAACTTTCCGGGTTTCTTCAGGATTATTGTAGTAGCCTTTCATGATTCCGTTTCCTTTGGCCTGAATTTCATTATCGGCTCCAATTCTGATTTCCACTCCCGGAAGAGGTTTTCCGCTGGTTCCGTGTTCAAAATGGGTAAACGGAAAAAGGGTAAGCGTTGCCGTAGTTTCCGTCAATCCGTATCCAACGGTAACATGAATTCCCACCGAATCGAAAAAACGGGTAACTTCCGGAGATAAAGAAGCACCGCCACAAGGGAGAAACCAGAGCCTCCCGCCCATTCTTTCTTTAATCTTACTGAAGACGAGGGTCTCTGCAATCGTTTCTTTTATTTTCAGCCCGAATGAAACCGGTTTTTCATTTCTTTTCAATTCTGCGGTTTCCCAGCCTGTCTTTACGGCCCAGTCGAATATTTTTTTCTTTAAAGAAGAGCCTTCTTCCGCTTTTTCGAGAACACCGGCATAGATCTTCTGGAAAAACCTTGGAACCGCACACATCATGGTGGGCTTCACCTCTTCAAGGGCTTTGGCAATCGTTTTAGGATCTTCCAGAAAATACACTCTGGCGCCTCCGTATAAGCAAAGTAAGCTCCAGCTGCGTTCAAAGACGTGGCTTAACGGCAAAAATGCCAGAGAAAGCTCTTCTTCGAAATTTTTAAACTTAAAAAATTCAAAATGCGCATCGAAAGCTTTAATAAAATTCCCGTGGGTGAGCATCACGCCTTTCGGTGTTCCTGTCGTTCCGGAGGTATAGATAAGCGTGGCTACGTCGTCAGATTCTTTTTTGCAGAATTCTGCTTCAGGGGAAGATTTGGCGATAAAATCTTCGAGATAAAAGCTGTTCATCTCTTTTTTGATCCAAACCGCTTTTTTGGATACGATAATTGTTTCCAGATTGTTTTCCTGCTGATGCAGAATTTCAAGACACGCATCATACTGCGGCTGATCTCCGACGAGGATGATTGTAGCACCGGAATCACGGATAATATACTCGGCCTGCTCTGCGTTGTTGGTGGAATAAATAGGAACCGTAACCGCACCCAGCGACATGGCCGCCAGATCAAAGATCATCCATTCCGATGAGTTATCCGAATAGATGGCTACTTTATCATTTTCGCCGATCCCGGTTTCTCTTAAAGCATTGGCTGTTTTCAGCACGATTTCACCGAATCTCTTCCAGCTCAGTTCTTTCCATCCTTCGTTTTTCTTTTTAAAACCGATAGCCGGTTTTAAAGGATGTTTTTCTATATTTTTTTGAATGATTGCCTCCGCAAGATTCATTTCTTCAGCTTTTTATCGTTAATGTAATTTTTAAGATGGAAGTCTATGGTTTCTTCCAAAGGAATAAAGGTGTAATTCAGTCTTTCCTTGACTTTTTTGTTGGATACGATATTCATTCCGGAAATCGCTTCTACGTTGGATCGGGTTACCATTCTCAGTTTTGGGATGAGCCATCCGAAAAGCGTATTGGCCAGAATTCCCATATTGAGCTGAAAGCGGGAAAGCACTTTGGCTTCCTTTAAACCAAGCTCTTTTCTGACCTGTTTTGCCAGGTCGGCATATCTTTTATTTTCAGAGATAATGACGAAACGTTCACCGAAAATATTCTGCTCCATCAGCTCTACCGATATTCTGGCAACGTCTCTCACATCGGCATAGCTGGTTCCCCCGGAAAAAGTAAAGCTGTTATTTTCCAAGGTGGGAAAGATATCTCCGCTGCTGTTTCCCCAGTTTCCGCTTCCTACGATCATTCCCGGATTGATGATGATGGTATTCAGGCCTTCTGCAGAAGCTCTCCAGACCTCCATTTCGGCTAGATGCTTTGATATGGCATACGCAGAATGTTCTTCTTTAGGATTAAAATCGGAACTTTCATCAAGCTCACCGTTTTCATTAAACAGATCAAGAACGGCGATCGAGCTTACATGTAGAAATTTTGTGACTCCTGAACCTTCACAGGCATAAAGAAGATTTTCGGTACCTTTTACGTTGGTATGATACACTTCCTTATCATCGCCCGGATTGAACCCTACTTTTGCGGCACAGTGATAGACTTCAGTTACCCCCGCCAGCGCATCCTGGATCGACTGAATATCATCAAAATCTACGTCGACCCATTCGATCTTATCAAAAAAACCTTCAGGATTTTCCGTATAAAACGTATAGGAATGTTTTACGTCGTCCAAATTACTTGCCGGCCTCTTTGCAGCACGTACTTTTTTCCCTTTTTTAAGGAGTTCCAAAATCATTACCCGGCCGAGAATTCCGGTAGCACCTGTTACAAAAACCATCCGTTATTTTTACTTGATTGAATCATTTATAATCATTAAATCCGTATCTGCAAATTTGCGATTTTTAAAGGAGAATTCAGTTTTAATTCATCACAAATTACGAAAGTATTCAGACATTTTCTCCTCTTCACAAGGGTAAAATGGGCTAAAGCCGATTCCTATTGATATTTTTCACAGCCTGGTTTTTTTAGATTAAATATCAGACAAAATTGTTAAAATTCTAATGAATAAAGACAAATGATATATTTTACCCTTATTACTAAACTCCTTCAATCCAAAAAAACGGGACTGAGCCCGTTCTATCGATAATTTAACATTAAAAAAAAGCTATTTATCAAACCAAAACAACATTATTGCGTCTTGGTGCTTTGTCGCAGAGAACATCGGCGATACTTTTCGAGATCATGTTTCCTTCGGTAAGGTTATCGAGCCAGAAGAATTCTCCTGCTGCATTGATTTCAATAAAATAATATTCGTCTTCAGGGGAAACGATAATATCGATCGCACCATAGTCTACGTGATATACGTCGAGAAGTTCCAGGAGTTTTGCTTCGATATCGGAAGGCAGCTCTGCAGGAACCCACTTATCGATAAGATTAACCCCATCTTTTCTCCAGTCGATTTTTGCGGCATCCGATTGCTGGGAATCTATTTCAAAGGCAAAAACTTCCCGCCCTACTACCGTAACTCTCAGTTCTTTTTTCTTTTCAATTTTTTTCTGAAACTGCATCGGGCAATAGAGGAGCGTTTCGAGTTCTTCCAGTTTATCTTCATTCACAACATTGGTGAACACGACACTTTCCACTCCGTCTTCGTAGATTGCAAAGCCGGTCTGCATTTTAGCCACTACGTTCTGATGTTTAAGGATAAACTGTTTTGCTTCTTCGGGATTATTGGTAAGGCAGGTCTCAGGAATCTTCAGTCCTATTTTGTCTGCAATTTTAAGCTGCTCTTCCTTGCTGTCGAGTCTTCTGTAGACACTTGGTTTCCCGAGCGAATACGCATCTATGGATTCGAGGAATCCGAAAAGGGTATTGCGGATCTCTCCCATTGCCGCCCCAATGAATTTTTCATCCAGTTCTTCCCTCAGTCCGCGGCCGATGTTGTAGGCTCTTCTGTACCAGACCGCTGAAATATCATCTAAGCGATATTTTTTATCGGGAGTTTCGAGGACAGTCTGCCATTCTCCGTCCTGAAAGGTGGTGGACAGTTTGTTTTTTAAAGGATATTCGTCGACATCGAAGCGAATCACTTCGCATCCGTTTTTATCAATATATTCTGTAACTTTTTCGATCGAAAAATTATCTCCTGTATGGGTAATTATTAAAATTTTATTCATGGGTTCTTCATTCTTTTTATAAGATTATCGGCAATTCGCTGTGCAATCGGAAAATCAAGGTCTTTCTGCAGCATTCCCCATTCGCCCTGTGGATTTACCTCGAGAAAATAGTAATTTCCGTCTTTTCCTCTGATCATATCGATGGCTCCCATATAAAGGCCCATCTCGTTCATCATGGCAGAAAGATTCGTTGTAATATTTTCGGGGAGCTGATAGGCAGACCAGAAATAATTTCCCTGAGCGATACGCCAGTCGGCATTTTCACTGTTATTGATTTTTCCGGTAAAAAATTCTCCGGCCAGATAAACGATTCTCAATTCATATTCCTTTTCAATATAAGGCTGAAGAATCATTGGGCAATAGGCAATATCGGCGATGTCTCCGAGGGAATCTTCCTCAATAATATTCGTGGAAAGAAGATCTTCCCCACCCATTGATTTTGAGAGGACGCCATGAAGCTTAGCCACCATTTTCCCGTTACAGCATGCATGGAAGAAAGCCGTAATTTTATCAGCATCGTTTGAAAAGAGCGTTTTCGGTACGGTAAGTCCATTTTGTTTGGCCATTTTCAGCTGAAGCATTTTATTGCCGTCGATTTTATTTTCCTGTTCAAAAGGATTGATCCAGGGAACATGCTCCAGGGCGGTAAAGAGGTTATAGCGCAGGGTGGAATATTCTTTAAGAAAGATTTTGCTGTAGGCATCGTCGAGTTCTTCAGGAATATCGATCTGCCATGATTTACGGTGCCAGACCGCTGTAATTTCTTTCGATTTCATGGCATTTCCAAACTCATCCGTAAGCTCAAATCCATCTTCACTGATGCTGATCTGCTGACTGTTGTTCAGCCGATCGGAATTTAGCCTGAAATATGGGATATTCCTGCTTTGAAGATATTTAAAAAAGATATCGATGTTGTAAAAATCCCGGGAATGTGTAATGCAGAGAATCATTTGCCGATTTTTATTAAAAAAGGAAACTTAGAGTGTAAGTTTCCTTTCGATATAATTTATTAATGTTTCTGTATCAACAATTCATTATACACTTGGAGCATCGTCGTCTCCGTCTGATGGATATTTCATTGTCTGAGCCATATCATACTGAGGCTTCGTTACAGTGTCTGCTGTTTTAGACGTTGTGATAGGCCCGTCCTGCGTAGCAATCGTAACATCAGTTCCCCCTTTGATTTTTTCAGGATCCTGAAGTTGTTTTTCAAGGAAAGACGCGAAGAAAGGCTTCTTCTTTGAATCTTTGTTTTTCATAATAATTTAATTTAGAGTTTATGAGTTGTTGTGATTAGTTTTTAAACTGCATTGGCATCTTCATCACCGTCTGAAGGATACTTCATGGTAACATTGTCGCCTCCAGGCTTTGTAACATTGTCGTGAAGAGCACTTGTTACATTATCTACCAATACAGATGTAATGGCTCCTCCTTTTACGGTTTCGGGATCTTGTATCTGCTTCTCTAAAAATGAAGCGAAAAACGGCTTTTTTGTTTTTTTACCTTTCATAATATTAATATTTATAATTTAGAAAGTCCTAAAGTATTAAAAAAAAATCACCAGAAGAAGATAAAATTTGTTTTTAAGAAAATTTTAACAAATTACAATAAATTGAGGATTTTATTCATTAATATTTAAAAATTGCTTAATAACCTTAGCAAAATCAACAGGGTTTTCCGCCTGTACCCAGTGTCCGGCATTTTTTACGGTCACAAATTCTGCTTTTGGAAACTGCTGTCTTATCGCAAAGTGATCCTGCGGGAGAATATAATTTGATTTTTCCCCGGCAATAAATAAAGTCTTTCCTTCAAAGACGCCGAATTTTATGGCATTGGATACGAATTCGTTGTACTTTTCGGATAGTGTTTTAAGATTAAATCTCCAGTTCAGCCTCTTGCTATCGTCCCAATACAGGTTTTTGGTCAGGAACTGAATGGTTGATTTTTCAGGGATATACTGGTTAAGCACCGCCTCTACTTCATTTCTGGAAGTCACCGTATTAAAATCAACAGACTCCAGAGCCTTGATAATCCCCTGATGATGCGGAGGGTAAGCTTTAGGTGAAATATCGACCACGATAAGGCTTTCCACTTTCTGCTGATATTTAATGGCAAACTGCATCACCGCTTTTCCGCCTAGCGAATGCCCCAGAATATGGGCTTTTGTAATTCCATAATGGTCCATATATCGGAGAATATCGTCAGCCAGATCATCATGAGACATGCCTTCGGAATGGAAGCTTCGTCCGTGATTCCTGAGGTCGATAAGATGCACCGGAAGATATTCTCCCAGATCCTTACCGAAAGTTCCCCAGTTATCAAGCATACCGAATAACCCGTGAAATACTAAAAGCGGGGTCGACGAAAGATTTTCGCCAAATATTTTTGAATTTAAAATTTCCATATTTTTTGTTTTAGGATGGGAGGTTGATAATGGAAGACGAAAGTTTAAGCAACAGCCTAAGCTGTCATCTTCTCATTGCGGATTCTGAACTTGATTTACCATTTGGCCAGTCGCTTCAGATATGCCTGTACGGTATTTTCCAATCCCATATACAGCGCCTCTGAAATTAAAGCATGCCCGATAGAAACTTCCAGGAGATTCGGGATATGATCGGCAAAATATTTCAGGTTATCGAGGCTTAAATCGTGCCCGGCATTCAGTCCAAGCCCGAATTCAGCGGCCACAACGGCAGTATCATAATAAGGTTTTATCGCTGATTCTTTATCTAAAATATAGTTTTTGGCGTATGCTTCCGTATAGAGTTCTATTCTGTCGGCTCCGGCTTTTGCGGCGTACTCCACAAGCTCCGGCTGAGGATCGAGAAAAACGGATGTGCGGATTCCTGCATTTTTAAATCCGGTAATAATTTCCGTAAGGAATCCGAGATGTTTTCTGGTATCCCATCCCGCATTGGAAGTAATCGCGTCGTCGGCATCGGGAACGAGGGTCACCTGTTCGGGTTTTACCTCCAATACCATATCGATAAACTCGCGGTGGGGATTTCCTTCAATATTGAATTCTGTGGTTACGATCGGTTTAAGATCATAAACATCTTTTCTGGTAATATGCCTTTCGTCGGGTCTCGGGTGAATGGTAATTCCCTGGCCGCCAAATTCCTGAATTTTAACCGCAGCTTCCGTAACGCTGGGCATATCGCCGCCTCTTGCGTTTCTTAACGTTGCAATTTTATTGATGTTTACACTAAGTTTTGTCATTTTGCTGATATATTTTTTGAAATAATCCGGACCATAATTTTACGCGGTTGAACATCATAAAATACCTCCGGAATCATTCGGTCTTTATACAGCTGCAAAGCTATTGATAAAATCCAAAAATCAGAAATGAAACGGTGATTTTTTACCTTTTGAAGAGCTTTAGGAGTATGTGAAAAATTAAACTTTCACCTGCATGACTTCAAGGTCAAACTCTTTTGAAGCCACCAGCAGATGATCGAAAATATCAGCCTGGATCTGTTCAAAATGTTCCCATCTGGAGTCATTGGCGAAACAATAAATTTCCAACGGCAACCCTTTAGGTGTAATTTCCAACTGACGGACCATCATGGCTCCGGTCTGGTCTATATCCGGATCATTTTCAAGATATCTTTGTGCATAATATCTGAAAACCCCAATATTTGTCAACTGCCTGCCATTTACTATTTTGTCGCTGTGTTTCAGATTTTCTTTTTCTTTTTTTAGTTCAATGCTTTTTCCTTCAAGGTATTCTGAAATAAGGTTTATTTCTTTCAGATGGTCGATATCTTCTTCCGTTAAAAATTTAAAAGAATTAATGTTAAAATATATTGATTTTTTAATCCTTCGGGTATTGGATTCCGACATTACCTGAAGATTCTTAATCTCAGTTGTCAACAGGTCATAGGTAGGAATTGAAGAAATCGTTTTATCGAAATTCGTGATTTTCGTAGTTAAAAGACTAATATCCGAAATATTGCCCTCAATGCTGTATTTCGGAATGCTGATCCAATCTCCTACTTTTAAACTTTTAGACGTTGAAACATGGATTCCGGTTACAAATCCTAAAATCGTATCGCGGAAAACCAAAACCAGAACAGCCGTAATGGCTCCCAGACTTCCAACAATCGTGGAACCTTTTATCCCGAAAATAACACAGATGCCCACGACAGAAAAAATGAAAATCCCTAAAATTCTCATGGTCTCAGAAATGGCATTCAGTGCCATTATTTTGTAAAAATCCTGCTTGATCGTGAAGTAATTCCTAAAGGCCGTAAGACCTCTGTAGAGCATCCCGGCAAAGATCATCACCATTCCTAAATTCACACATCGGATGATAAAACCGGTTGTTCTGGTGAGGGCACCGGCAAAGATTGATTCATGAATCCCACCGATGACCAACAATGCAAAAAGATGAGCTAATGAATTGGTAATTTTCGACTCGTAAATAGAATTGACTATCGGATATTTCTCTTTATTCCTGAAGATCCTGAAAACCGTGTTGATGATAATTTTAAAAATGAAATCAAAAATCAGAAAAATAGCGATCAGCAAAGTGATTTTGACGATGATATGAAATACGAATTCGAAACCAGACGGAGAAATCCTGCTGATGTATCGGTAAAGCGGCTCACTTAATCCTTGTATAAGGTCTTTTGTTTCTTCTAATTGATCGTTCATTACAACAAATTTATGAAAATATGTATGATTTCTTGTAAGATTCCCTGCATCAATTTTTATCCCAAAACTTATGATCCGGTGATATTTAACGAAACTTTCTGTAAAAACGGATCCTTTATTTACCCCCCTAAACACACAACCATCAAAATAAAGCTTTGATTACCAATTAGCAATATCTATAAATTATTATAAAAAAAATAGCCTATTTACGAGTTTATATTTAATTATTTTTTAAATTTGATTATTGTGCATTATTTGGAACATCATAACAATGTTTTAGATTCTTTACACTATTCAGAACATAGTTAGAAAGAAATCTTATTTACAACTATGCAATTTCAAAACTTTAATAAAAACTTCATCTTAAACATGGAAGTGGCTTTTATGAAGCCACTTTTTTTTATATCTTTTCATTAAATTAAAATTATGGACACAACGTTAATTGACATCCTATGCCTCATCCTGCTGTTTTTAGGGATTTTAGGAACTTTTCTTCCTGTTCTCCCGGGATTACTGCTGAGCATCTGCGGGCTTTTGATTTATAAATTCGGGACCGATGCCGATTTATCAATGATCTATGTATGGGCTTTTATCATTCTTACTATTGCTTCAGTCGTATTAAATTATGTAATCCCCGCCAAGACCAACCAGAAATACGGAGGGACGCGATGGGGAAGCATCGGCTCGGTGATAGGCACTATTGTCGGATTGTTTCTGCCCATTCCTCTGGGCTTTTTAGTAGGGATGTTCGCCGGGGTTTTCATAGGAGAATTGCTTCATGACAGTAAAGACTTCAACAAGGCTCTCAGATCAACCAAGGGTGCATTTATAGGATTCATTTACGGAACAGGATTCAGCTTTGTCGTAGGTGTGGCAATGTTTTTGGTGGTTGTACTCAATATGCTTGCTATTATTTAAAAAAATAAGAAATGTTATACAAAACCATTATATTAAGCTTAGGACTATTATCGTTAATCAACTGTAAAACGCAAAACGAAGCAAAACTTTCAACAAAAAATCAGATGGAACAATCAGGGGATTCATCTAAAAGCACCAAAGACGGCTCCATCATTTATTTTAATGAAGGAGAGAACAGGTTTCTGGATGATTACCAGATGAACGTGACCTTCAAAAATATCTCGGAGGACAGCCGTTGCCCAAAAGGCGTAAACTGCATCTGGGTCGGCGTAGCTGTTGCACAACTTGAGGTCATGGGAACAACCACCAGACCTGTAACGTTATCGCTCGCCAGTCTCGACAACAAAGGCAGAAACTATCAAAAATCCGCAGATTTCAACGGGTATAAAATTACACTGGCAGAAATAACCCCATATCCTGAATCAACACAAGGCCAAAAAGCACTTAAGGGCAAATACAGAATCGGAATTACCATTCAAAAATCTTACGAAGTCCCTACCACGAGATAGGCTTTTTACCTTTAGAAACCAGATATTCATTGATTTTAGAAAAAGGTTTGCTTCCGAAAAATCCCCGGTGTACAGAAAACGGCGACGGATGTGCAGACTTTAATATAAAATGCCGGGCAGGATCTATAAGTTCGGCTTTTTTTTGTGCAAAGGCACCCCACAACACGAAGACTACGTTTTCTTTTTTGTCTGAAATTTCTTTGATAATAAAATCGGTAAATTTTTCCCACCCCAGATCTTTATGAGAATTCGGGGAATGTGCCCGTACGGTTAAAGTCGCATTCAGCAACAAAACCCCTTGTTTTCCCCAGTCATCCAGCTCTTTGGATGTCCTTTCAATCCCGAGATCATTTTTAAGCTCTATGAAAATATTTTTCAGCGAAGGCGGTGCTGTTACCTGCTCGGAAACTGAAAAACACAAGCCGTTAGCCTGGTAATCGTTATGATAAGGATCCTGACCGATAATAACCACCTCAATATCCTCAAAAGGAGTAATCTCCAGTGCCCTGAAGATCTGGCTTTTCGGTGGAAAAACTTTTGTTGCGGCGTATTCTTGTTTTACTTTCTCCCAAAGGCCGGTAAAATACCCGGTATTCTTTATAGGGGCTAAAATTTCTGTCCAGGTCATATTTTAATTTTTTCTTATTTAAAGCTCAATACACAGATCAAAATAACGGCCAGCTTTAAAATATTCGGTACTATTTATTTATGGGATTTTTCATCAAATAATTCTTCAAATATAAAAAATATATGCTGAAATAAACTATAGTGCTTAATCGATAAAGTAACCATTAACACCCGTATGAGCAAGAAAACGGGAGTGACTTTCATCAGCAAATTCCGGTGCGCCAATGATATGATTTATTTTTTTGGCTGACATTCCGGCGGATCATAAGTTAAAAATCAAACTTTCATCATTTAACACTTAAAATCATTACCAATAAATTAAATTCATTAAATAATCAACAAAACATTAAATTCTAAAGATTTATATCATATTCAAAAATTATAATAAAATTAACATAATATCTACCTTTATATCACAAAACAAAAGAATATTAAATAAAATAATTAATAAATATTTGTCGATATGAAAACTTTAAGAATTTTCTTGAATGCTACAATCCTATGCGGAACATTATTTTTTTATCAAAATGCTGAGGCACAAAAAATCAATCAGAAGAGCATTATCGTTGCCGTAAACGGAACTTCTCCTTTACATGACTGGGAAATGAATTCTTCAGCTGCATCTTTTACCGGTACCGTAAACGGCAACAGTATATCCAACGCTACCTTCACCATGCCCGTGAAAAATCTGAAAAGCAAAAAAGGAAGCACCATGGATAACAAGGCATACGAAGCTTTAAAAGCCGCCCAATACCCTACCATATCATTTACAGCATCTTCTATAAACATCGGAAAAGGCAATGTGAGCGGAAAATTGACCATCGCAGGCGTTTCAAAAAATGTTTCATTCCCTGTAAATGTGGCAAAAAGCGAAAATACCTATACCATCTTCGGAACCGAGAAAGTGAAATTGTCAGAGTTCGGAATGAGCAGACCCGGATTCATGGGCATCAAAACCGGTGACGACGTGACCATCAAAGTAAATATTGTCGCACAGTAATCTTTTAAAAGAACAACATTAAAATCCAAGCATTATGAAAACCAACTCCATAAAAACAGCACTATTAGGAACAGTTTTACTAGCCGGCGCCGTACAGGCCCAACAGTTTCCCCTAGACAATCTTAAACCACGCGACCAGAGAGGCATCAATATTTTTGAAAACCCTAAAGACTCCGTAACCACTTTTGAAAAACTTAAAGTACGAATCGGCGGTGCATTTGCCCTACAGTTTCAAGGACTTAAACACGAAAGCGGCGCAGACCAATCCGTACCCGCCACGCAGCTTTACGATATCGGAAACAACTTCAACCTGCCTACCGCCAACCTTGATCTTGATGTTGCCTTATACGACGGTATCAACCTGCATTTAAGAACATTTTTATCATCCCGTCACCATAATGAGACCTATGTAAAAGGCGGGTATATCCAGATTGACAAACTCGATTTCATTAAAAAAGACTTCCTGAGTGACTTTATGAAATACTCAACCATTAAATTCGGTCACGACGAGATCAACTATGGTGACGTACACTTCAGAAGAAGCGATAATGCCTACACCACCCAAAACCCATTTGTAGGAAACTACCTGATGGACGCTTATGCCACCATGATCTTTGCGGAATATTACTACCGAAGAGACGGCTTCATCGGAATGGGAGGGATCAGCAACGGAAGGCTCAACCAGAATGCCAATGGCGGAACAAGCCCTTCTTTATATGCTAAAGTAGGCTACGACAAAAAACTGAACAGCGATCTCAGAGTGCGTATCACAGGATCTGTCTACAATACCGCCAACACACAGAGACTCGACTTTTACGATGGCGACAGAGCCGGATCAAGATACTATTATGTGATGGAAAATGCAGCTGCAACTGCTTCTGCGAACTTCAGATCAGGGCAGATCGTACCGGACTTTAAAAATAAAGTAACTTCTTTCATGATCAACCCTTTTGTAAGATATAAAGGTGTTGAGTTCTTTGGAACCTATGAAAACGCTTCCGGAAGAAATCTAGGCGAAACCGATCGAAGAACATGGAACCAGTATGCAGCAGAGCTGATCTACCGATTCGGCAATGATGACAATCTGTATGTGGGAGGACGATACAACCTGGTAAAAGGCGAACTGGCAACCGGAGATAAAGTAGACATCAACCGTTTCAACATCGGCGGAGGGTGGTTTATGACAAAAAATATCCTGGCCAAAGCAGAATATGTAAACCAGAAATATGACGGCTACCCTTCTTCAAGCATCCTTTATGACGGCAAATTCAATGGATTTGTTCTGGAAGCAGCCATTTCTTTCTAACTGAATATACAACGCAAGAGTTCCCACTGAACTTATCAAAACTCTGGATTATGAAAGCTTTTTTAACGGCCATTCCGTTCTTATTAGGAATCTTCATGAATGCTCAGGAAAATTACATTCAGATCAACGGAAGCACCAATATCAATACTTTTAAATGTACCAACAATACATTCAGGACACCGGGCGGAAGCTTTGCAGTCAGCGATAAAAACCTTCCAAACATTGCGTTAAAAGTAGACGATTTCGACTGCCGCAACAAAATGATGACTTCTGATTTCCAGAAAACGCTTTCTGCAGCAGACCATCCTTATCTTCATATAAAATTCCTTTCTTTAGACAAGAGCAAAGCAGTATACAATGCACAGATCGAAGTGAAGATGATCAACAGAAGCAAAATATACAACATTACTTTTTGCCTCGAAAACGGGAAACTTACCGGCAGAAGAAGTGTAAAGTTCAGTGATTTCGATATTTCACCTCCGAAGAAAATGGGCGGAATGATCGTCGTGAAAGATGACCTCAATCTTGTCTTTGCACTTTCAGCAAACACGCAATAGCAAAACATTCATATTTAGATCAACAAGAAAATGCTTAGAGATTGATGAAGCCTGCAGTATAATTTATGCTGCGGGCTTTTGGTGGCCTATACAATACTGTTTAGTTTTAAACTGAAAACAAGATTATACGGAAAACCTTCATCTTTCCTGTTTTCTTCCTGTACAAACTGATGGCGTAGAAGTATTTTTTTTGAATGAATATTGCGGCGATCGGTCATTGCCACCATTTGGTTCAAATGAAGCGTATCAGAAGCCAAATTAATGATTCGCTGCAATGCTTCAGACATTATTCTCTGACCATGGTATGCGGGCAGCAGCTCATACCCTACTTCAGCGGTTTTACGGTCTCCCGAAAAATTCCACAGGCAGATGGTGCCGATCAGACCGGGTTGTCCTTTCAGTGAAATGCCCCAATAGAAAGCCTCATTATTCTTCGTTTTTTCTTTAATCGTTAAAATAAACTGCAGCGCATCGTAATTATTTTTGGGTGAATTTCTACGGATAAACGCATTGATTACGTCATTGCTCCTGATCTTTAAAATATCTTCCACGTGATGTTCACGGATTTCTTTCAATTCCAATCTTTCGGTTTCCAGTTTCATATATATAATGTCATATTTTGGGTTCATTGATATTTTCAAATCTTCAAATTAACTCATTTTCAAACTAAATTCACATTTTCTCACTAAATTTGCATGTGTTTATAAATAAAGAAGATTTAAATGAATTGGAATTTCCGCAATTGCTCGCGGAGATTGCTCCTTTAGCATATTCCCCGAAAACAAGGGAAAAAATTTTACAGCTTCATCCGATGGAGATCGATGAGGCCGAAATTTCCCTGAAAAAAACCTCCGAATACCTGTCCAGCTTCGAGAGTTCGAATGCCATCCCGTTTGATGAATACGATGATATTGAAAGCGAACTTAAATTAATGCTGATCGAAAATTTTCGGCTTGAAAACAGTTCTTTCATTAAAATAAAAACCATCACGGAGCAGATCGGAAAACTTCAGAAATTTTTCCCGACCATGCCGGAAACCTTCCCTACTTTAATAGAAGACGTTTCGGTGCTGGAATTCAGAAAAGAAATCATTGATAAGGTAGATAAGGTTTTCAACCGTTTTGGTGAGGTGAAAAGTGAAGCCTCCACTGTTTTAAAAAGTTTGAGGGCTGAAATCCAGGTGGCAAAAAAAGCCATCCAGGAGAATTTCAACAGGGCGTTGTTTAATTATGGACAGAGTGAATTTCTTGACGATATCCGTGAAACCATTATTGACGACCAAAGGGTTCTGGCAGTAAAATCGGGATTCAAGAAAAGAGTTCCGGGAAGAGTGCTGGGATTATCGAAAACAGGCTCCATTACCTATATCCAGCCGGATTCCGTAGTAAAACATTATTTCAAGCTTAAGAAAAATGAAGATGAGGAAAAAAAGGAAATTGATAAAATCCTCAGAAAACTGACGGCCGAACTGGCGGAATTCCAGCCTCAGCTTTGGAGGTACCAGAAGTATATTTTCGATCTTGATTTAACGAGAGCGAAAGCCAAATTTGCAGAGCTTATCAATGGGGTTTTACCGAAGATCAACCGCCATAAAACATTAAGATTAAGAGAAGCTTTTCATCCTCTATTATTTTTGAGAAATAAAGCGGAAAACAAAACCATTTTTCCACAGACGCTGGCTTTAACGGATCACAACAGGATTATCTGCATTTCCGGGCCGAATGCGGGAGGAAAATCAATTACCCTGAAAACTGTAGGATTATTGCAGCTGATGATCCAAAGCGGAATTCTGGTTCCGACACATCCGAAATCCGAAATGTTTTTCTTTGATAAAATCATGACGGACATCGGTGACAACCAGTCGATTGAAAATCATCTCTCCACCTATTCTTCAAGACTTAAGAAAATGGGCGGAATCATCCGTGAAGCCGGCGCCAATACCCTATTGTTGATCGATGAATTCGGTACAGGTTCCGATCCTGAACTGGGTGGGGCATTAGCAGAAAGTTTCCTGGAGTTTTTCTACGATAAAAAAAGTTTCGCGATCATTACCACGCACTATACCAACATCAAACTGGTTATTGAACAGCTTCCTAATGCCCAAAATGCAGCCATGCTGTTTAATGAGGAAACCCTGGAGCCGATGTACAAGCTGGAAGTCGGACAGGCCGGGAGTTCCTTTACTTTCGAGGTGGCGGAAAAGAATAAAATCCCAAGATTCATCATTCACTCCGCGAAGAAAAAAGTGGAGCACGATATCGTAAATCTTGACAAAACGATCGTAAAACTTCAGCAGGAAAAGTATGAAGTCGAAAAGCTGAAAACCGACCTTGCAGAAAGGAAGGAATCTGTGGAAGATAAGCGTGACAACCTGCAGAAACTAAACGATCAGCTTCAGCAAAAGCTTTATAATTTCCAGAAGCTTTATGAGGAGGAACACCGTAAGCTACAGTTCGGAAACAAAATCGAAACATTCATCGACAGCTATACCAAAGGAAAATCCAGAAAAGATGTGGTGAAAGATTTCGTGAAGCTTCTGGAGCAGGAAAAATTCCGTAAGCTGGGAGCCGACAAGGATGAAAGCAAAAGGCTACAGGTGGTGAAAAGAAAAATCACGCAGCAGCTGAAAAAAGAAGAAGTCATCGAAAAAATTGCAGAAACCAACGAAAAGCTTGAAGAAAAAAGAAAAACCGACCGGGCTTTGTGGATGAAAGTAGGACAACGCGTCCGTATCACCGGAAGCACGAGTGTAGGAACCATCGAAAAAATTTCGAGAAATAAGGTGATTGTGAACTACGGGACGTTTAAGACGACAATCGACGCCGAGGAGCTGGAAAGGATTTAACTGTAAGGATGACTGTAAAAACGCAAATTACATTCAGGGATTTTTTAGTTTTTCATATAAAAAATTCTTTACTGAAGCTCATACTTTTCACCTTGATTCTGCTGGTATTTTTTATCATGAAAGAATCGACGGACGGCAGCACGGAAACGGATATATGGCAATCAGCTTCGATTTGGTTTGCTGTTTTGGTTTTGTTCATTATCATCCGGTCTTTTTTTAGCGTGAGGTTTATTTATAGCTCGAACAAGAATATTCAGGAAAGCATTACCTACACTTTTACGGAAGAAAAAATTTTCATTCAAGGAGAAACTTTCGACGGGGATTTTGCGTGGAGTTCGGTTTATAAAGTCAAGGAGAAAAAAGACTGGTTCCTGATTTACCAAAATGCACAGGTCATGAATATGGTTCCGAAAAAGTTCTTTATAAAAGCTCAGATCCTTGAGCTCAGACATATCATTAAACATAATCATGTCAAGTCCAAACTTAGAAAAGATTAATTTTTTTTAAGCCATAACAAAAGAAAGTGTTCAGAAAGGAGAATATCTGTTTTTGAACGCTTTCTTTTTTTAGACCATTTCAAAAAATAACCACTATTTTGAAAGACAGATGATCAGTAGGTTTTCAATAAAATTTAGTTGTTTTTAATGTTTATTGAAAACAAATTAAACATTTAGGAGAATTGCTGCTTCATTAGTATCTTCAGAAAAGCATTAAATTAATATATTTGAACTGTCAAAAAAAATTCATGATGATTTCCGTAAACAAGACTCTGTATTTATCCGTTTTCAGTTTTCTACTAATGTCTTTTGCCAAAGGGCAGGAGAAAGTTCCTTTCGGTGTGGTAAAAGCTGAAGAAGGATATGCCATGGTACGGGTTCACAAGGATGACTACCGGAAAATCATTGATAAAATCCGGATGAAAACCGGTGATGTTTTTATTTATGTGAAACCGGCTCCCGGTGAAACCGAATGGATCTGGATCAAATATCCTGAAAAAGACGATACCGATAAACCTTTCGTACGGTATGACAGCATCACCAAAGAAGGAATGGTTAATAAAAACCGTGTGGTTTTCATCGATAAGCTTCCGCAGTTTACGCCTTCAAAATCAAAAAACGGAAAATCGCTGATCTTTACGGATGACACCAATCCTAAGGTTCCGGGAAATCAGAGAACAAAAGTAATCATTGATGTTTACCCTTCTTATGCAAAACTCAAAAAGCAGGAAAAAGATGCCGACGGGAATATTGTAAAAATCGACAAAGTAAAATCATGGGGCGTAGGAAAGGAACTTCCTGAAGGCCTTACGGAAATAAAATCAATCAGGGTCCAGCAGCCGGGAAGAGGCTCCGTTTTTGTAAGGGATGCCATTAAAAACATGTTCCAGCCCACCATGGATTTCAGCAATGTGGGCGTAACAGCCATTGACAACGATCATATTTTCCTATACATGATCAATGGCTCCGGCGAAAATAAATATACAACCATCTGGACCATCAAACAGGGAAAAGTTCAAAGCCAGATCATTTATAAAAATCCTGAATAATCCATCAATTATCATTATGTTTGCACCCGGAAAGATTGGGGTTAACGGTTTTCCGTTTCCTTATTCTTTTCAGGAAAACGGTTTTGCTTAACTGCAGATTAAAAGGGAATCGTGTGAGAATCACGAACTGTCGCGCAACTGTAAGTAACTGAAGTCTTTATAAAAAATCCACTGTGCTGGCCATGGGAAGGAATAAAGATGTTACAAGTCAGGAGACCTGCCTTTTTCTTTATCATAAAAAAACTTTCGCGATTTGAAGTTTATTGATCTAAGAATACTCAGGGATTTCTCTCTGCTCTTTCTGCTGTCCTTAAACTCGTCATTTCGCTTTAATTATAATGAAATATGACTACAGAAGAAAGAATTGAAGCCTCGGAAACCAGAATTTTCAAAGCCGTTTTCCCCAATACAACGAATCATTACGACACCCTTTTCGGAGGAACCGCGATGCAGCTCATGGATGAGGTTGCTTTTATCGCCGCAACACGATTTGCAAGAAAGCGCGTGGTAACCGTGAGCAGCGATAAGATCGACTTCAAAAGATCCATCCCCGCCGGAACGATCATAGAACTGATCGGGAAAGTCGTTCACGTGGGAAAAACAAGTATGAGGGTAAATGTAGAAATTTATACCGAACAGATGTATTCGTATGAAAGGGAGCGGGCCATTGTAGGCGATTTTACCTTTGTAGCTATTGATGAATTCAAGAAACCAATTCAAATATTATAAAGGTGTTCCGGCGGCCTTTGCCCGCCGGGGCCAATTTTCAAGATGTTTTTTAATCGGTTTCGGCGGGCTTGCCCGCCGAAACCTTTTTTTAAGCATACAATCTGTGAGATTTTTATTGTGAATTACTTTTATTTAGCTTTAAAAATCAATTCAATAGCAAAAAGACGTTTGCATAACATTTAAATTTATTTTAAAACTTTCTCCGTCTCCAGATTTTTAATCAGCAGCAGTTGAAATGCCTCTCCCAATTCATCGGATGCTCTGCTGATCGCATTTTCCAGCATATTTCTGATTTGTTTTTCGGTCACTCCCGCTTCGGTCCAGCTTTTTCCTGAAGTATGGGAATTCAGGATAAAAGGCATAATCCGGTCGATTGCGCAGGCGAAAATGGCGTCCGGTGTCTGTTCTTCTTCAAATTCCAGCCAGAGATTGAAGAATTCGGATCTTAAGGGTTCGTCAAGGATTCCGAAAATCTTTTGCGCGGAAACCTTTTCCCTTTCAAACTTGCCGACCATGGCCGCTTCGTCAAACAAGAAAGTATCTCCGGCTTCAATTTCCACAAGATCATGAATAGAAAGCATCCTGATCACCCTCAGCAAATCGATATCTGCCCTGTTTTTGGCGTAAGGAAACAGAATCTGTGCAAGGATGATAATCTGCCAGGAATGCTCTGCGGTATTTTCCCTCCTGGAATCATCGGCATTAAAGTTTCTTCGCTGTACATTTTTCAGGGCATCAACGGCCAGGATAAAATCGATTTCTTTTTGAATCTTCATTTTTTAATTTTCTTTATAATATTCACTGATGGGATACGTTTTGATGCTGGTAACCCATTTATCATCAACAAATTCACGTTTTGTAACCTTCACTTTTTCACCGCCTGTCGCATCTTCTTCCAATTCATACACTTTAAACAACCCTCTTTGCGGCAAAACGGAGTATTCGGTGGTTAAGTGCCAGCAGCAGCCTGATTTTGAATAGGTAATCAATCTTTTCCTTTCAGCATCCGTATTAAACATTCCAAGGTTTTCATGAGCCAGGGCGGTTAATTCTTCGCTTAAGACAAATCTTTTGCGGGTACTGTTATAGACGTACACATCATAAGACGGGCCTCCGTAGCCACTTTCATTCCCGTTTCTCACTGCAAGATCTTCGGTTCCGTCGAAATTGAAATCATCAAAAATCAATGGACTTTGATCATTGTAAAGCTGGATAATATTAACGGTCGGCTTCTGGTTTTCATTCAGATAAAAATTAAGATTATCCGATTTCAGGGTCTGAATCAGGGCAGCAGTCTTTTTGTCATAAAGGCTTATGGTTGCTTTTCCTTCACATTCGTCTTTACTGCAGGTCTCCACATTTATTTTTACATTATAATGGGATGATCCGTCATTGATCTCAAACTGATGCTGAGCCGAAATATAGATATTAATGAACAGAAAAGGCAGTAAAAATTTCAGGCGTATCATATGTGCAGAATGTAAAATAAGTTTAATCGGATACAAAATTAGGGGTTTTAATTCAGAGTCTGCCCTAAATCTCCATGGTAATTTAAACTAAAAATCGCACATTTTTTTTAAATTTTATTTTAAAAAGATCTTAATTTTCATAAAACAAAAATTCCGGCTTAAAAATAATTTACCTGACTATCAATAACTTAAATAAATTAATAAAATAATTTCACTACTTTGTATTGCATAATACCATTTTAATTACATATCTTTGTAATGTAAAATCGAAGAAGGATCATCTAGCTAGGTTCCGGAATTCGAAAATTATATAACTAATTAACAAAACTTATTAAAGATGAATACTGAAAATACCAAAGCGCAAATGCGAAAAGGGATTCTGGAATTCTGTATTTTAAGTCTCATCAATCATCGCGAAATGTATGTTTCCGACTTAATAGATGAGCTGAAAAAAGGAAAACTGGATGTCGTGGAAGGAACACTCTACCCTCTTTTAACGAGATTAAAAAATGGTGAGTTTCTTTCGTACAGATGGGAAGAATCTACAGGAGGGCCTCCCAGAAAATACTACCAGATCACTGAAAAGGGTAAGCTGTTTTTAGATGAACTTCAGAATACCTGGAACGAATTAACAAATTCAGTCAATCAAATTACTCAAAAAAATTAAAAAACAAAGCTATGAACAAAACACTCTCAATAGGACTCGCAGGTTTTTCTTTCACGATAGAAGAACACGCATATATAAAGCTAAGCGATTACCTGAACGCACTGAGAAGCTCACTGGATGCTTCTGAAGCAGACGAGGTAATGCACGACATAGAAATCAGAATGGTGGAAATCTTCAAAGATTCTATGGCAAAACGTGAAGTGATCAATGATTCTGATGTAGAAAGAGTTATTGCACAGATCGGCAGCCCTGAAAAAATCGAAGAACAGGAAGAAGCCTATTATTCTGAGAAAAATACAAAAAGAACAGGTAGTGCAGGAACTGAATATTCTGATAAAAAGCAGCTGTTCCGTGATCCTGAAAGACAGAAAATTGCCGGAGTTTGCGCAGGTCTTGCCCATTATGTAGGAATGGATATCACCGCAATGAGAGCCATCTGGCTGGGAATTTTCATCCTGGGAATTTTTACGGCCGCCGTATCATCAACACTGGTTTTCCTTCTTTATGTAATCCTTTGGGCAGTATTACCAAAAGCTGAAACAGCAGCAGATTTCCTGAAAATGAAGGGAAAGCCTATGAACTTCGACAATCTTAAGAATGAGTCTAATAAGCTGGTACAGTTTGCCAACGAATCTACTCAGAGGGTCGGAGAAATCTATATCGAAAACAAGCCTTACATCAATAACGCAGGAAGCGGATTATGGAATGTCGTACGATATATTTTAGGTGGAATTTTTGCCTTCATGTCTTTGTCCTGCCTGATCGGCGTATTCGTGGTATTCGGTTTCATGGGCGCAGACAGCGATTTTCCGCCTGTGAGCGAAATGAATTTCTACTTCGACAACGACAATATGAAATACGTCATCATGGCGCTGATCACTTTGGGAAGTTTATTGCCTGCCATGTTATTCGGATTATTAAGTATTAAATTAATTTCACCTAAAACAAAACTGAGAAATACAGGCTGGGTAATCGGAGCACTGTTCCTTGCACTGATCTCTTTAGGGACTTACTTCGGATTCAGCATGGCTAAAAAAGAAATGTTCCTGAAGGGTCATAAAGAAGATACGGAAGAAGTTTCCATCAATACCAATTCCGACACCATTTATGTTGATTACAAGCAGGTTACCATTCCTCAAAATTTCAAGGGATACGATGATGATATTTATTCTGATAAAATCTCTGTCTACGAAAAAGACTGGATCCACATGGATGTTACAAGAAAAGCTGATATTAAGACACCTTATCTGATCATCAAGAAAGAAGCTAAAGGATACAACCTTCCACTGAACGTCAATGTCCCGGTAGAAATCATCAACAATAAAGTGATTCTTCCCAATTATATCAAATATCCTTATGAGCATAGATTCAGAGATTACAGCATTGATTACGAACTTGTTGTTCCTTTAAAGACAGTCGTTATTCCTGGAAAAAATGACGGAATAAGCTTCGACGGCGATCTTAATGCAGACGGAATCAACGATAACGACCAGGAAAAAGACGAGGACGGAAACATCAAAATCGAAAAAAATAAAATCACGGTAAACGGGTCGACCATAGAATACGATTCCGATGACGAAGACAGCATCATTGTAAACGGTAAAAGAGTTCCCAGCAACCAGGCCGATAAAGTGATCGATTCTATGAAACACAGCATCAAAAAGATGAAAGGCGCCAATATCGACTTCAAAGTTGATAAGGATAAAAACGAAATTTCCATACAAACTAAATAACTAAATTATAGAGAGTGGCTGAAGGTGTGAATGGATAGCCCAATCGTTTGAAATTCACACCCTTCTTCCCTCACCGGAATTAAAATAAATTAAAATTTAGTTCGTTATGTAAATAAATTAGTTTACATTTGTATAGTAAAAGAATAACCAAAAAACACTCAAAAATATTAACTAATCATGATACAACTGGCATTAGAAATTGTAATGAAAATCGTAGATTTAATCAGCGGTTTATTTTAAGAGCGATAATATTTCAATATATTTGTAAAGTATAACCAAAGTTTGGTTATACTTTTTTGTTTTTAATTCAGATTTTATGAGAAAGCTTTTAGGCAAAATAATATTAAAATTAATGGGCTGGAAGGTCGTTTTGCAAGGCGACGTCAACAGCCTCAACCGATGCATTCTGGTGGTTGCACCCCATACCCACAATATGGAATATCTTCTGGGAAACCTTGCCTACTGGTCTCTTAAAAAGCCTTTAAAAATAATCATCAAGGATGCCCATACCAAAGCATGGTACGGCGGATTGGTAAAAGGACTGGGAGGCATCGGTATCGACAGAAGCCAGAAAAATGATCTGGTCACTTTCGTAGCGAAACAATTTGCCAAAGATGACTTCAGCCTGGTGATCACTCCGGAAGGCACAAGGAGCTGGGTCCCGAAATGGAGAAAAGGATTTTACCACATGGCACTGGCTGCAAAAGTTCCGATCGTCCTTGCGGCGGGAGATTTCAAAAGAAAAATCATTTATCTGGGCTATACCATTCCTTACGAGAGAATTGAAACGGCTACGTTTGCTGAAATCATGGCCGAAATTCAGGAATATTACATCAAAAATGATATTGTTCCTAAAGTTCTCGAAAACTGGAATCCTAATATTATGGGGAATGATTCGGAAGTTAGTAGTTAGTAGTTAGTAGTTAGAAGTTAGAAGTTAGAAGTTAGAAGTTAACAAAATTAATTATCAATCATCAATCATCATTCATCATTCATCAATCATCGCTTATCATATATGTACATTAAAGATAAAACAAAAGAGGAAATATTAGAATTCATCAACAGCTGGGGTGAGGAAACTTTTGCGAAGACTTTGGAGATAAAATTTATCGACATTGATATTGATCATGAAACCCTGACAGCCACGATGCCTATTTTACCGAGAATTCATCAGCCTTTCGGGATCATGCACGGTGGGGCAAGCTGCGTACTGGCGGAAACCATGGGCTCAAGCCTGTCAAATATTTTCATTGACGGAGAAAAATATTTCGGGGTCGGAACGAACATCAACACCAACCATTTAAGGAGCAAGAAAGACGGACTGGTAACAGCGGTGGCCAGATTTATCAGAAAAGGAAAAACAATGCATGTTTCGGAAATTGAGATCAGGGACGAAAAGAACCAGCTGATCAGTCATACCACCATGACCAATACGATCATCAACAGATAAACTACAGAAGCTCAAAAAAAATTTGAGCTTTTTTTTATTTTTCACTGCAACTTTTTCGGAATTCTGCATCGTATAATAAATTGACAACTATGAGAACTTTGATTTTATCATTTATAGTTTTATTTACTTTTCTTATTTCATGTCAACATGAAGATATAGATACATTAGAAACCAAGGTAAATCCAGTCGATGTGTATGTTGCCGGTATTGAGAATAATAAAGCATGCTACTGGAAAAACAATCAGAAAACTTATCTTTCAGCAGGCGATAATATTACACCCCTTAATATATTCCTGGATAATAATAATATTTATGTCACAGGCTATGCTCAAAGCGATTATTTTAAAGAATATTTCTGGAAAAATAATGTTCGGTATAGTTTCAGACAATATCTTAATATACCTACAAACATATATTTAAGAATAGCCGACTTTACTGTTGTGAACAACGACATATATTTCTGTGGAATTATAGAAAATCCTTTACCAGCAACACCAGATGAAAAATATGAATACTGCTATTGGAAAAATGGTGTTAAAACCGTACTGAATATTATCCCCGATATTACCCTTGGATATATTAACAATACAATTTCAATGTGCATTTATAACTCTCAGGTTTATACTACAGGAAGAAAAATTGTTAATAATATCCCCTACGAAGGGTATTATGAAGGGACCGCTTTTCATTCCATTATTACGATAGAAGATGAGTATTCTGATTCTATAGGCAATTTAACGTCTAATGCCAATAATTTATACATTAGTATTCGTAAAAATGCTGTAGTGTATTATAGAAATCTTCTCACTGGTGTTGATACACAACTGTCCCAAACAGTTCCACCCGATCTTAAACCATTAATAAAGCTTGACGGCAATGACCTTTACTTATTGCAATATCAAAGTTACTTTAAAAACGGAAATTATACTCCGATAAATATAGATCCTGAATTTGAACTTTGCTATGATATGTTTATTTTAGATCAAAATATCTACTCTTTAAGAGCTGTTGATTTTCAGAATAGAGGAGGAAAAATTTATATTAATGATGTTGAAACTTTCTATCTACCGCCAGCTTCACCAGGTACAAAACAAATTTTAAAATCTGTTTTTGCTGTACAAAACTAAATGCATATATTTTAAAATACCTTTTAATTGCTTTTACTGCAACCATTTCAAAATTCTGCATCCTATAAGAAATTAATAACCATGAAAACTTTAATTTTATCACTTTTATTAATGACCTTTTATTTTTTGTATTCAGGATGACGAAAGATTCGCACATATTAAAATTTTTTAAAGACTCCAATAATGAAATTAATGTATTCTACAGAAATATTCTGACTAATCAGAAGTTTTTAAAAAATATACAAACTAATACTTTGATCAATTTTCCAGCAAATCCTCTGGGAGAAATTATCGACATCTTTTTTAAGGATAATAGCAGATATCTGATCGGAGAAAAATTTTATTATAAAGAGATACTTTGGTGATCATGAACGATCCGAACAGATTTAATAAAATCAGGAAATTTACACAATCAGGAATAATTCCTTGTCGAAAGTATTTATCAATAATGTCGAAGTTATGAGCAGACCTGTAATTAGTGTTTAAAATCCTGATACAGGAGGTCTTTTATCAATATTCATAGATTAGTAGATAATGCAACAGAATTGGCAAAAAATATACAGCAATTATTCCCCAAAACTCCTGGGGATTTGTCGCAGGTATATAAAAGATATTTACACAGCCGAAGATATTGTGCATGACAGTTTCATCACGGCAATCCAGAAAAACCACCAGCTAAACGACGAGAAAGCATTGTTTGCATGGCTTAAGAAAATTGTCGTGAACAATGCTTTACAACATATCCGCAAGTACAGCAAAGATACTTTTGTGTCCACCGAACCATCAGAAATTCCAGATACTATAGAAATGGATCATCCTACCTGGGAAGAAAAGAACATCTTCATTTTTGATTTTACCCGTGAAGAACTGCTGTCATCCATCGACAATCTTCCGCCACATCACAAATCTGTTTTCAATTTGTATTTTATTGAAAATCATTCGCATGCGGAAATTGCAGGTTTGTTGGGAATTACCGTCAATACTTCAAAATCCCATATCCTGAGAGCGAAAAAATCGATTCAGAATTATTTGGTGAATAACTTTGTCAATCAAAATACCCCGAAAAATAAAATCGCACAACTTCTGGTTCTGTTCGGAATGGGAGGACTACTTTGGGCACAGACCTTCAAAGTCAAGTTTGCTGAATTTAAAATTCAGCCTTCTAAAAAACTGGAAATTCCATCGAATACAAAAATCGTAACAAGTCCGGTTTCATTCACAGGAAGATCGTTTACCCGCAAAATAATCATCGGGACGACTTTTCTTATCATTATCATAACATCATTATTTTTATTTAATCATCAAAAAAAATCATCCCTAAAAAATTTCCCTGATACCTCTTTATTAGCAAAAACGAATACAGAAAAAACCATGGATGCCGAATCAAACAGTCATAATGGAAAGGCTGTACAGAAGGCAGGTTTACAGTTAAATGATGAAGCAATTAAAACCAAAACGACATTAAATAAACTTAAAGAAAAACCTTCGGATAAATCGGAAACTGAGGAAGTGAAAAATATAGTTTCAGAAAAGAACAGCAAAAAGATGTTGATGAAAGACTCACTCCATGAAATGCCTCAAAAAGTGATCGTTGTGAAAAAAATTATCAAAAGAGACACCATATTTATAGAAAGATAAACACGGAATCATGACGTCAAGGAAGCTATTTTTTCTTTTTTTAATATTTTTCGTAAACTTTTCACAGGCTCAGCGACGAAAAAAAGTAGACACAATCTATGTCTATGAAAAAGTTGTGGTTTACGATACGGTTTATCTGATAAAACCTTTACATTTTAAATCTAATGATCTGATATTTGGATCCCCAAAAGTGCAAGAAAAATCTTTCGTCCGGAATATCTATCAGGAAGAACTTGAAAAACAACGGGCTAAAAGGAGAATCAGCGGAACGAAAAATAACAGCTTTGAATATGGCATTGAAGCAGGAATCGGCTTCAAAAAAAGTGAATGGTCCAAAGTCTTTTCAGCAGATAAAGAACAGTTTGGGGAAAATATAGGCATCTGGTTTTCGAAAAACCTATTCGACAATCTGAACATGATGCTGTCTGCCAATATCTATCACTGGAATTCGACTTTTGACATTGATGCCAGTAAAGACGAGAGCAGTCTTAATGGCTTTTATTTTACAGAAGATCATCAGCCGCTGCTTTTCCAGCGTTTCAACAATAAACATTTCGATTACACCTTACAGCTTAAAGCTTTGTATGAATGGAAAGGCTGGCGTCCCTTTGCCGGAATTCTTGTGAATCAGAATACCTATAAAATGCAGTTTTTAATTCCCGAAAATAATGTTCTGTCGAAAATGGATGATTTTAAAAGCAGACAAACCTCCGTAGGATTTTCATTTGGTCTTCAGTACAGATTTTTTAGAAAATTCCTTTTATCATTGGAATACCAGCAATACAAAATGAAAAACATTTCCTTAAAAAACAGCTCGTTTGATTTTGAGATTTTTCAGACGAACGATACCTTTGCAGAAAGAAAAATCAATTTTGGGATTTCATACTGTATTTCCCGAAACTGATCTTTAAAAACATTATTAAATGATTTATTTTAAACTTCCTTTTGACGAAAACCTTTATTCTACCGATAAAAACAATGACGAAAACAACATTACTTTTTATCCGTTTGAAGGCTCAGAACTGAATAAACATTACGGAAAAATCATTAAAGTAAATCATGAGCATGCAGATGATATAACGCTCGTAACATCATCATTACCAAAAGATAATACCCAATTATCAGCTGAAACCCAAAGTGAATATTTAACCAATCTGAAAAAGGTCATCGGCACCATCAATGAAAATAAGCTTCCTAAATTGGTGTATTCAAGACGAAAAATATTCACTGATTTCCGTGAAATTGATCTTCAGAAAAGTTACGAAAACCTTTGTGCTTCATATCCTAATGCATTCCGGTATATTTTTATTAATGAAGAAGTTGCGTGGATGGGTGCTTTCTCTGAGGTTTTAGGTAAATTCGACAAAAAGACACGCCGGTTTGAAACCATGAGCCTTGCAGGAACGCTTCTGGTCTCAGAAACGTGGTCTGAGAAGGAGATCGAAGAACAGAAACCCGTCACCGAATACATCAGGAATATCCTTAGAACCTATTCCTCAAAAATCGAAGAATCTTCTACGTACGACCATATTTCGGGAAATATTAAGCATCTCAGAACAGATTTTAAAGCTGATATCAATCCTGGAGATCTGGACGAAATCATTAAAAATTTACATCCGACACCGGCAGTTTGCGGGATTCCGAAAGATTTCTGTAAAGGCAAAATCCGTGAACTGGAAAAATTTCCGAGAGAACTGTATGCCGGCTATATAAAAATAGAAACTGAAGAAACCGTTTATTATTTTGTAAATCTTCGCTGCTGTAAACTTTACCAGGATTCGGTTCACATTTTCGTCGGGGGCGGCATTACCGCTCAAAGTAATCCGGAAAAAGAATGGCGGGAAACTGAGCTGAAATCAGAGGCAATCCTTAAAAACCTTTCGGTTACGCCTTAATGATTTGTAAAAGATAAATTCATATCAATGCATTACTGGTAAACACAAAAAAAACCTCTTCCGTGCTAAAAGAGGTTTTATATCTTACTAAAAATTAATTCTTTATTTCTTTACGCCGATCTTGCTCCAGGTATTCATTACGAAAAGCAAAATGAGACCAATTACAGCTGATGCTGCTGAAAACACAAACTTCGAATTATCTTCTGACAACATATCGGATTGCCAGTCAAGCGCATAAATATTGATTGCGATAAACACAATAAAAACGACTAAAAATACTTTATAAAACTTCTGCATGATTCTTAAAAATTAATATAAGCCTGCACCAATTGGGCAAAATTTGCGGTGAATAATTTAATTGAAATTGCCAACAGGATAATTCCGAAAACTTTCTGCAGGATTGCCAATGTAGCGTCACCTATTCTCCTTTCTAACCAGTTTGCAGATTTCAGCACCAAATATACGAAAATTGTGTTGAGTATAATCCCAAAAATAATATTAATATCGTGAAATTCAGCTTTTAGTGACAAAGTCGTTGTTAAAGTTCCTGCTCCTGCTACCAAAGGAAAAGCGATCGGAACAATGGAGGCTGATTTTGCTTCAGACGTTTTGTTGATCTCAATTCCCAAGATCATTTCCAGCGCAATAATAAAGATTACGAAAGCTCCGGCGATGGCAAATGAATTGACATCTACCCCGATGAATTTCAGGATCTTATTTCCTACAAACAGGAAAACCAGCATAATCAATCCTGCTGTAATGGTCGCTCTTTCTGCTTCGATTTTACCGAATCTCTGCTGAAGGCTTACAATAATAGGAATAGATCCTATAATGTCTATCACCGCAAAAAGAACCATAGAACAGGTTACGATTTCTTTAAAAGAAAAATCATTGAAAATTTCCATGCCTTTAGAATTATTAATTTCGCAAAAATATGAAAATAAATTGATTATTTGCTAATTTGAGAATATAAATTCACAATGGACTGTAAAAGGATGTCCATGCCATCGGAGGATTTTACTGGAGCGTATTTTTCAATTTGTATCTTTTGGGTAAGATTTCTGTATTCCTCGGCTGTTGCAGAGCCTTTATATTTTTCAAGGAAATCTGCAAAATCATTTGCAGAACTTTGGAAATACTGGCTTCTTACTTCAGAATCCAGTTCATCGTAAGTTTGAAAGAATTTCTGATAATCTCCATTATCCTTAAGGTTTTCCAAATAGCTGAAATAATCGTTTACATCCGTTTTCAGTTGTTCACGGATTTCTCTTTCGGTTTCAGCGACAGATCCTACAGGCTGTGCAGGCACAATCTTTTTATTTGATTTGCGCTTTTTCTGCCAGCTTTTGAACAAAATATAAGCTATGAATAATCCTATTAAAATCGCTATATTAACAAAAAGAACATTCCAGTGGAACCTGTTTTTCTCTTTTACTTTGAAAGAAGTCGTTTTTAAAACAGGAGTATTGACCGTTTCCAAAAAAGTATTGGTGTATTCATTTACCTTCTCAACTGCCGTGCGGGACGCCATAATCTGGTCATGTGAAAAGGCATTTACATGAATTATTTCGTGGCCAAGATCTACATATTCTTTTTTAGAAGGATCGAAAAAGGCAAAGTTTTCCGTCTGGATAGAAATATCACCGGCTTTTTTAGGAATAACCAGATAATTAGCCAGAATTTCACCTTTCATCCCGGTTGTTTCCGTAGTGACTTTCGAGGTAATTTTGGGAGCAAAAACGTCATAATCAGGAGATTCAACGATTTTGGGAAGTTCCAGGCTTTTAAGATTTCCTTCGCCGCTTACTTTTACCAGGACATTGATTGGTTTTTTAACTTCAGCTTTTTCTTTTGATACATTAGAAATACTTACTTTAAAATTTCCGACTGCATTTTTGAAATATTCGGGAGAACCCTCCGGCAGTTTTTTAACGTTGATTTTAACTTTATTGGAAACAATTTTGTTTTTCCCGGCATAAGAACTCACCGAAGCCGAAGCTCCGGGCACTTCTACGTATCCCGCTTCATTTGGGAAAATCATGAATATGGCCAAAACCTGCGAAGACATATTTCCGTAATCTGAAGGATCGATTTCAGATTTCGTCATGCTTATCGGGTAAACATCCAGATTGTTATCTTTAGGAAGGTGTATGTTTTTTACTTTCCTTAAATTATCCATGTTCCTGGAATACACTTTAAGAACAGCAATGGTAGGCTCATCCTGGTAAACCTCGCGGTCATCCACTTCCATATTCAGGTAAACATCTTTTGAAGGATTAACGGCCACAGAAGCTTTTTTATCTGCTTCTTTGACAAGAATTTCGAAAGGTTCGGTTTTATAGATCTTATTGTTGATGGTTATCAGAAAAGAGCCGATCTTCACTTTCCCTTTCTGCTTGGGCTCAAGTGCCAGCCTGGTCACCGACTGGTAAATCACCATATTGGTTTCCGGATCCATAAGACCATTGGTCACGGAACCTGTTCCGATAAGATTAAATTTTGAAAAGTCAGGAGACCTCAGCTTGGTCTGCTGGTTATTGTAATCATTGCCTTCAATTTCAAGAAGGATGGTAAGGTTGATAATATCCGTAGTGCTGTATACCGTTTTATCAGAAGTGACTCTGAGATTTACCTGTCCGTAAGAAGTTACGGATAATAAGAGGAACAATATGTAGGTAAGTCTGCTCTGCATCACCAATCTTTCTCGTTGCTTTCAGGCATCGAATAAGAATTTTTATTTAAAATTCTTCTGGCGGTTTCTTTTTCCTTGTCGCTTACTTTATTGAGTATCTGATTTTCAAGTTCTTTTGGGATTTTGCCTTCATTATTAGGTTTCTGATCAGGATTATTTCCTGGTCCTTTACCCTGATTCTGCTGCCCCTGGCCCTGATCCTTGTTTTGATCTTTCGGACCGTTCTGATCATCATTCTTCTGCTGGTCTTTGCCACCGCCACCTTTACCAGAGTTATTCTGCTGCTGTTTTTTCTGCTGGTTTTCTTTTTCTTTCAGTTTAGCAATTTCGTAATTTTTCCGTGTTGCTTCACTGTAAGGATTTTGTTTCAGAGATTGTTTATAAAACTCGGCTGCTTTTTCCGGCTGCTTCATCTGCATATATGCGTTTCCCAGATTATGAAGTGCCGCCGCTTTATCAGGAATAGTCTGAGAAAGTCTCTGTGCTTTTTCAAACTCTGCTTTTGCTTCTTCGTATTTCTTGCTTTTGTAGAGTGCATTACCGAGATTGTAATGAGCCGCAAAATCTTTATCATTGATTTTTATCGCCTCCAAATATTTCACGGATGCTCCATCATAATTTTTACCGTTAAATTTTTCATTCCCTTCATAGACCAATGTTCGGTAATTTTTCTGCCCAAAAACAAGTCCTGAGCATAGGAAAGCAGTAATAAACGACAAAAAAATGATTTTAGTATTCATCAGTTGCAAAATTATTTCTTTATATGTTAATAAACAGTGCCTTATTTGTTAAAGTTGGGTTAAAGTAAGAGTCTGCAACCTGCAATTGCCTCATTCTTTAAAGATTGAAATCTCTTTTGGGATTAAACAGATAGATGAGCAGGAAGAAAAAGATAGAAACGGCAAGAAAATATTGGTAATAATGATTGGCATTCTGCGATTTTACCATGGTCTCGGAAGATCCCGTTTTCTTTTTTAGGGCATCAATGATTCTCTCCGGAGCTTCGTTGATGTTATTACCGTCGATATACGATCCGCCTGTAGCCTCTGCCATCTTCTTCAGCGCTTCTGTCTGTCTTTTGGAGATGACCGTCTGTCCAGACATATCGGCTTTGTATCCCATAAGCTGGCCAAAAGCATATTCCGGAACCGGCGCTCCTTCATCAGAACCGATACCAACCGAAGTGATCATAATTCCTTCTTTTTTTGCGAGTCTGATAGCAGCTTCATCATTACCTTCATTGTCTTCACCATCACTTAACAGCACTACCTTTCTTGCATCTTTATTTACATTTTTAAACTTCTGCACCGCCATTTTCATTCCGTTCAGGAAATCCGTACCCTGGATCTGCATCGAATTGGTTTCTATACCACTGATGTAGGTTTCCGCAGAAGTATAGTCCGTCGTGAGAGGCATGATGGAAGTCGCCTGCCCTGCGAATATTACAATTCCCACTTTATCACTCTTCATTTTCTGCATGGACTGAATAATCAGATTCTTCGCTTCCGTTAAACGGCTGGGATTAATATCTTCGGCATTCATCGAATTGGAGACATCCAGCATAAAAATAACATTATTGAGCTTCTGATTAGTTTTAATTTCTTCGGAACCCCTTAGAAGATCAATGATCGAAAAAATAAGGAATAAAGTTCCCAACAGATATAGCGCAGGGAAAAATTTTGTAAAACGGGATTGTTTTTCAAACAAATGCTCATGAAACTGACGGTCAGCAAAGATTTCTTTCTTTTTCTTTCTCCATTTTAAAAACCCAACGAGAAAAGCAGCTAACAGCGGCAAAAGCAACAGCAACAACAAATACCAATAATTCCCTAAATACCAATCCATTAACTTAAAATTTTATAAAAAACCCATCTTAATAAAGCATCTAAAAAGAGCATTCCCAAGGCAATCCAGAGAAAGACTTTAAAGTATTCCTGATAATTAAAAAGCTTGGCAACTTTTACATCAGACTTTTCAAGCTGGTTGATTTCGTCATATACTTCTTCAAGACTGCTGTTTGACGTCGCCCTGAAATACTTGCCACCCGTCATCTGGGCCACTTCTTTCAAAACAGGCTCATCAATTTTCACTTCAGTTTCCGTAAAAACGAGATCACCGAAAATATCGGTCTGCGTAGGCATGAGTGCATAACCGTTTGTCCCGATTCCTATGGCATATACTTTTATATTGTTATTCTTTGCCAATTCCGCGGCCAGCGCCGGAGGCATTGCATTTTCTATGGTATTTACCCCATCGGTCATTAAAATAACAATCTTACTTTTTGCCTTACTGTTCTTAAGGTGATTCACCGCTACCGAAAGACCTTCTCCAATAGCCGTTCCGGGCTGCAGTTCCAAAGGATTGAGGTTCTGCAATTCGTCGATAACCACCTGATGATCTGATGTGACAGGTACTTTCGTGAATGCTTCTCCCGAATACGTAACTAACCCGATTCTGTCATTCGGTCTTTTCTGAACGAATTTAATGGCAATATCTTTGAGAGCCGTCAAACGATCCGGGCTGAGATCTTTAGCCAGCATACTTAACGAAACATCGACAGAAAGCATTATATCAATACCTTTGGTGTCGTCCCGATCCTGGGAAATCGTAAAGGTCCTGGGTCTTGCCATGGCAATAATTAACGCCGAAAGAATGATGTATTTTGAGATCTTCAGTAAAAACATCACGGCCTGAATCCCACCGCTCTCCCCCATATTTTTAATAGTAGGAACTTTAATCCCTTTTCTTTTCCGACTGCTGATATCCCTTATAAGCAAGGGAATAAAGAGCAGAAAAAGCAATAAAAACCACGGACTGTAAAATTCAAAATCAAACATCTTTCCTCAAATTTTCAAATTCCAAATCTTTTGATGAACGCTTTACAAAATCTGTTATTTCTTTAAGATCTTTTTCCATAGTTTCTTTATCCGGAAAGGTTTTTGCAAATTTCACAAGATCACCTCTTAAAAACACATCTTCCACCACCCTTTCGTTCTCCTGGGAAATCGTGTTATTTTTCTTCATCAGGTCGATTAGATCATCCGTAAGCAATACATCTGCCGGCAAACGGTACTGTTTTGTGATAAAATTTCTAGATATGTCAATGAGCTCCACATAGAAAGAACGGTAATTTCCGGTTTCCACATATTTTTTCTTTTTAAGAGAATCAAGCTCTTTTAAGGTATGGTTGGTGGCCACTACAGGAGAATCTTTGGATTTCCTTCCATATTTAATGATCATTACGATGGCAATAATCAGGGCGATTACGGCAATAGCGGCGAGAATGTAAAACTTGTACAGCTGCCAGTAGTCGGTAACTTCAAGCTTTACGTCTTTATTATTCATGATATCGTTGATCTGATCGGTCTTCTGAGCAGTATTGATCACGTCGATCTCGTAAGGAATGGTTTTCAGGATTTTCCCTCCTACTTTGAATTCCAGTTCGGGAATGGTAAATTTTCCTTCTTCAAAAACGGCAAAATCGATCCGTCGGTAATAAACATCCTGTGTCTGCGAAATACTGTCTTTTACCTCTTCAAAATGAAAAGGCAACAACTCGTTTTCCGGAGCGGCAGAAACTTTTTCATTACCCAGGTTATTTATCGTAATGACGATATGGTCTACCTCGCCGAGCGCGATCGTTTTCTTTTCTACACTGGAAGAAAGAATCTGTGAAAAAGCGTTTGCACAGACAACAAAACAAAATATAAATAATAATTTTTTCAATGTAAATAATACGTTTTGGCTAAAGTTTAAATAAGCTCAAGCCTATTCCTAATATTGTTATTTTTTCTGAAAATAGTTGTACAGAAGCTTCGAATAATCGGAACCTGTATCCATGTTCAGAAAGCTTGCCGAACTGTTGGCAAAATCATTTTCCAAAGCTTTCAGTTTCTGTTTTTGCGCTTCTGCAAAATTGTATCTCCACCTTGCATTAGAGGTATTTGCCCAGATTTCCTTTCCCGTTTCTGCATCGTACAACAAGGTGTAGCCTACATCCGGAATTTCGTTATCTTTTGCATCGAAAATCCTCATTCCCAGCAGCTGATGCTTCTTCGATACTGCTTTCAGCATTTTAGAATCATATTCATCCTCAAAATCCGAAAACATGAATACCAATGACTTTCTTTTAAAAATCCCCATCATATATTCCATGGCCTTATCGATTTTTGCAATAGCCGGAACATAATCTGCAGTGAGTATCGTGCTTATGATTGAAAGAATATGTTTTCTTCCTTTTTGTGGAGGAATAACTTTATACACCTTATCTGCAAACAATATCAGCCCTACTTTATCATTATTCCCTGCCGCTGAAAATCCCAGGCTTGCTGCAATTTCGGCAACATATTCGCGCTTAAGCTGATTTTGGGTACCATAATCCATGGATGCTGAAATATCTACCAGCAACATCATGGTAAGTTCCCTCTCTTCCTCCATTACTTTGACGAATGGCTCGCGGAACCGGGCGGTTTTATTCCAGTCGATTCTTCGGATTTCGTCACCAAACTGGTATGGACGAACTTCAGAGAACGTCATTCCCTGGCCCTTAAAAGCACTGTGATATTGCCCCATTAAAGTAGCTTCCGTCTTCTTTCGGGTTCGGATCTCGATCTGCTTTACTTTTTTTACAATATCTTTTATCTGCATTTCTTGCGTTTGAGAGTATTAGTGTTTAGTGTTTTTTGAGTTTTAAAACTTCTATCATCTTAATTCACACTTCGATCTTATTTAAACTCAATCGAAACATTAACCCATTCATCATCAAATTTCGGACTGTACTTTTTATAGAAACTGATGGCTGGCTCATTCCAGTTCAGCACCTGAAAAACCATTCCGCTGTAGTCCTTTGATTTCCCGTAATCCATTGTGGCGTCAAACAATTTCCTGCCGATCTGTTTTCCCCTCATCTTTTCCGTTACCACAAGATCTTCCAAATACAGCCTTCTCCCTTTCCATGTGGAATAACGGTCATAATACAGAGAAATACCAACAATTTCGCCATCCGTTTCGGCAACAAAAGCACCCCAAACCGGAAATTCCCCGAATCCGTCTTCGATAAATTGATCGAGGGTCAGCGTCACTTCATACAGCGCTTTTTCGTACACTGCCAGCTCTTTAATAAGCTCCAGCATCGGCGCACAATCTTCACGAACCGCTTTCCTTATTCTTACTTCATCCATTACGGAGCCTGAATTTTCGCTAAAATTCTGTTAATGATTTCCTCTGATGAAATTTCTTCCGCTTCTGCCTCGAAAGTTAAACCAATTCTGTGTCTCAGGACATCTTTTGCCAAAGATTTTACATCCTCAGGAATCACAAATGCCCGTCCTTTCAGAAAGGCATGGGCTCTAGAAGCAATGGCCAGATTGATGGATGCTCTCGGAGAAGCCCCGAAACTGATATAATTTTTGAGTTCGGAAAGTCCGTAATCTTCCGGGAAACGGGTGGCAAAAACCATATCCAAAATATACTTTTCTATTTTCTCATCAAGATAAATCTGGTTGATAAGTTCCTTGGCAGAAACAATATGTTCCAGGGAAATCACGGGTTTTACTTCAGGCTGATGAGATGTGGAAACCATTCTCATCACCGTCCTCTCATCTTCGAATTTAGGATAATCAATAGTACATTTCAACATGAAACGGTCGCTCTGTGCTTCCGGCAACAAATAAGTTCCTTCCTGATCAATAGGGTTCTGCGTAGCCAGCACCAGAAACGGTTTTGGTAATTTCATGGTTTCATCACCGATCGTCACCTGCTTTTCCTGCATCACCTCCAGCAAGGCCGACTGCACTTTTGCAGGCGCACGGTTGATCTCGTCCGCCAGAACAAAGTTGGCAAAAACAGGTCCTCTTTTAATCGAAAAGTCGTTGTCCTTCACATTGTAGATCATCGTTCCCACGACATCCGCAGGTAAAAGATCCGGCGTAAACTGAATCCTGGAAAACTCTCCATGTACAGCATCCGCCAGGGTTTTAATCGCCAATGTTTTTGCGAGGCCGGGAACCCCTTCCAAAAGAACGTGGCCGTTTCCTAAAAGCCCCACCAAAAGGCGGTCTATCATATATTCCTGGCCAATGATCACTTTATTGATTTCTTCGCGGAGACGCGAAAAATAGAAGTTCGCTTCCTTTACCTGTTCCGTTAGTTGGCGAATATCTTCCGCTTGATATGTATCTGACATAGTCTAATTTAAAAATAATTGGTAAATTTCTAATAAATACTTGCATTAATCAACACAATCGATGCCATTTTTGAGTTAAAGTTTGTTAAATATTACGGCATCAATGCGAGATTCAAAATGAAATAAACTTTAAATTTATAACCTGACATCCTTGTGTTTTCATAAAAAAATATAAAATTTGGCTTAATCATCCGTTCAAAAATTGTCATTTCCAGTTTATTAAACTATTTTTGGTGATTAAAATTTTTGTAAAGTGAATTATCATTTTCAAGCCCACCGACAGGTACGCAGAAACCTTCTGGATATATTGCAGAACACTTCCCATGAAGATCTTTTACTGATTCCGGACGGCTTCAACAATAATGTATATTGGAATATCGCACACACCGTGGCTACCCAGCAGCTGCTGCATTATTATTTAAGCGGTAACCCTTTCAGAATCGATAAATACTGGATTGAGACTTATAAAAAAGGAACATTGCCCAACCTCAACGTACAAAAATCTGAAGTGGAAGACCTTGAATTTTTACTCACGGAAACTTCAAAGATTTTAATGAGGGATTATGACAGCGATTTCTTTTCAGATTACACCCCTTACACCACCAGTTTTGGGATGGACCTGAAAAGTATCCAGGATGCGATTATATTCAACAACATGCACGAAAGCCTTCATTATGGCTATATTCTGGCACAGAAAAGAGCAATTTTAGGAGAAAAAGGAAGATAGTTTAAGTGAATTTCGCTTCGCAAGTCAATGGTTAAATGTGAATTTTATTCCCAGCCATATTGACTTACCTGGTGAAATTGACCATTGACAATTCACTATTTAAAATATCAACATGACCGATTTAAGAGGAACAAAGTATAAGTCTTAAGCAACATTAAACCTTAAACTTTAAACTTTGAACCTTAAACATAAAACTTACTTAATGAAAGACGATTTTATTTTCGGGCTTCGTCCCGTAATTGAAGCTATTGAAGCGGGAAAAACGATTGACAAGATCTTTGTACAGAATGCATTGCAAGGACCTATTTATGCTGAGCTTAAGGCTGTTCTGGCTAAAAATAAAATCCGTCCCAACTATGTTCCGGTTGAAAAACTGAACCGTTTCACCAGAAAAAACCATCAGGGCGTTGTTGCCTTTATTTCAGACGTTCCGTTTCATAAAGTGGAAGATATTGTGCCTCAACTTTTTGAGGAAGGAAAGACCCCATTTTTACTCATCCTTGACCGATTGACGGACGTAAGAAATTTCGGAGCGATCTGCCGGACAGCAGAATGTGTAGGAGTAGATGCAGTGATTATCCCGGAAAAAGGGGCTGCACCTATCAATTCAGACGCCATAAAAACTTCTGCAGGAGCGCTGTACAATGTGAAAATTTGTAAAGCCCCTAATCTCGCGCATGTTGTAGACTATCTTCAGCAAAGCGGAATTACGATTTTTGCCGCCAGCGAAAAGGCTCAAAAATTAATCTATGAAGTAGATTTTAAAGAACCTTGCGCGATTGTGATGGGAAATGAAGAAACAGGAATCTCAAAAGAAGTACTGCACCACGCCGATGAAAAAATAAAGCTTCCCATCGAAGGAAAAACACAATCTCTGAATGTTTCTGTAGCCTGCGGAGCGATTTTGTATGAAGCGGTAAGACAGAAAATGGCGGCAAATTCCGCGGCGCAGTAACCGATTAAAAGTAAAATTTAAAAAGAATTCAATGAAAAACATAGCAGCATTAGCGCTTATCTCAACAATAGCTTTAGTTTCATGTAATAAAAAAGAAACGGCAAAAATCACGAAGGTTGATCCTAAAACAGGTAAAACCATTACGGTAGAAGTGCCGGCTGATTCCGTTGCAAAGGTAGAAGAAAACCCTGCGATTAAGGACTCTGCAGGCGTTTACACACAGACTTTTAAGCTTGAAAAAGGAAAAACTTATCCTTTAACAACTTACCAGAGAGACACAAAAACAATGACGGACCCTACCGGAAAAACACTCAACGCAACCAGTGAATCAACGGATGAGATGTCTTTTACGGTAAATGATATTAAAGGAAATATTTATGATATTACCCTGAACCTGATCGCAAAAAGAAGCTCTCAGACAGCCCAGGGAAAAACAGTTGTTGTGGATACAAAATTGCCGATCCCGAAAGAAGACGAACTGAAAATGATCTGGAACATCAACAGGGCGCTTACCGGCAATAAGCTCAGCATGAAAATGGATACCAAGGGAAATGTCATTTCCATAACCGGTTTTGATGCTGTTTATAATAAAATGACTAATTCATTAGGGAGTATCATAAAAGATAAAAACGAGAAAGAAAGCGTTATTGCGAGCCTGAAAGAATCATTTAACGAAAAAGTCCTGAAAGATCAGTTTAATAAAAACCTTACCATCATGCCGAAAAAAGGAGTGAAAGTAGGGGAAAAATGGACGAACAGTGAAAATGCCGATGCGCAAGGGAAAATAAAAGTGACATCAAACTACGTGTTAAAAAGTGTTGGAAACGGCATCGCTGAAATTGGGGTGACAGGCGGAATTCCTAAAAAGGTCGAAAAACAGAATCAGGGAGAGGTAACCCACAGTTTAAGCAGTGAACTTACACAAAACGGAACGATCAAATTTGACCAGAATACCGGATGGATCAGCAATCAGAATATTTCCGTGAAAACAACACAGATCGAAACCATTTCAAACGGTAAAGAATCGCAGTCTATGAAAAGCGTTTCGAATTCTTCGGTGATGGTGAATCCGTCTGCGAAATAAAAGCTGAGAATTCAGGGCTGGGTTTAAAGTTTTCACAATAAGAACTCGCCCTGAACCATAAACATTAATTATTATGAAATATATTTTTGAGCTGGTATTAGCCGCCATCATTATTTTCTTTGTATGGAATATCCTTAAAAGAGTTTTCTTTAAAACTTTTTATAGCTATCGATTTAACAATAACAACCAGAATAATAAACCGCAGGATATACAAAACTCAAATAAAAATAATCAAAATATCAACTGGGACGCTGAAACCGTAGACTATGAAGAGGTAAAAGACAGTAATGATAAAGGTAATTCTGAAAATAAAAGATAATAACCATCGACATGGCCAAAAATAAAAACCTGATTTATATTGCAATTTCATTAGTTGTATTTATCGTTTTAGCATTCTTATATTCTACGCCTGTTTTTACAGGGAAACAGCTTTTTCAGCATGATATCGTACAGTATCGCGGAGGAGCCAAGGAGCTTCTCGATTACAGAGCCGATACCGGAAAAGAAACCTACTGGAGCGATTCCATGTTCGGGGGAATGCCAACTTATCAGATGGGAAGCCAGTTTAAAGGAGACATCATTAAGCAAATCGATTCCAAACTGAACTTTTTCCCGAGACCTGTCAATTATATCTTCCTGCTTTTCGGAGGCTTTTTCCTTTTGGGAATGGTCGTCGTGAGAAACTGGAAGTATGCCCTGTTGGGAGCTACTTTTTTCGGCCTTTCGACGTATTTTTACATTGCTATTGCTGCCGGCCACAACGGGAAGATCAACACCATAGAATATTTCGCACCGCTTTTAGCTGGAATTTTACTCGTTTACATACGTAAACAATATATCTGGGGCTTTATAGTGACCACGCTCTTTATGGGACTGCAGATTGCGGCCAACCACCCGCAGATGACCTACTATTTGTTCATTGCGCTGGGCTTTCTATTTTTATCTGAATTAATCCGTACGATCCAGAAGAAAACACCGGTTAAGCATTTCCTGATTTCTTCGGGAATTGTGGCCGCTTCATGCCTTATCGGTGTCGGAATGAACTCTCAGAGGATCCTGGCAAACTCCGAATACATTAAAGAAACCGTTCGGGGAAAACAGATCTTAACCAATGAAAGCCATACCGAAGGAAAATCGGGGATGGATAGAGAAAGCATGCTGTTGTGGAGCTACGGAAAACTGGAAACATTAAACCTTTTCATCCCGCGACTCATGGGCGGAGGAAGCCAGGAACCGGAAGGAAAGGAAATGATGAGTAAAGTTCAGGAGCTTGTTCAGGAAAATGTAGGTTCTCAGGCTGAAATGGACAGAATTTCCAAAGGCTTCGGAAATTTAACGTACTGGGGAGATCAGCCGGGAACTTCCGGGCCTGCTTACCAGGGTGCTATTGTCTGCTTTCTGGCAGTCTTAGGATTCTTCTTTGCCTGGAAAAAATACCGCTACTGGATTCTCGGCGCTTCTGTTCTGACTATTCTTCTGGCCTGGGGAAGCAATTTTATGCCACTTTCCGATTTCTTCATAGATTTTGTTCCTTTTTATAACAAATTCAGGGCACCGTCTTCCATTTTGGTCGTAGTGGAATTGCTGTTCCCACTGATTGCCATCATCGGATTGTATAGATTTTTCACGGATAAAGAATTAACAACAGAATACAAACAGAAAATCCTATTATACGTTGGCGGCGGAACGCTAGGCTTTGTATTGATTTTATTGATTTTCGGAAAATCTTTATTGGGATTCCATACAGAAAACGAAAAAACCTATCTGCCTCCTTTCCTACTGGACTATCTGGTGGAAGAGCGATTCAAACTGTTCAGAATTGATGCCTTTAAAGCATTTATATATGTTGCCATTGCTGCTGCCGCTTTATTTATGGTTTTAAAACAGAAATTAAATCAGAATATCGCCCTGATCATCATCGGAATCGTAAGCTTATTTGATTTGTGGACAGTAAACAAGCGCTATCTTAATGATGATAATTATGTCGATAAAATTTTTGCAGAAAATCCTTTCCAGACAGAAAGTTCTGATCTGATGGCGGAAAAAGTTCAGGGGAACCCGAATCTTGAACCCATCCTGGCTAATGTAAACGTTAATAAAACATTGGAAACCATTGCCGAAAAAGATAAAACGCATTACAGAATTTTTAATAATATTTTAGGAACGTTCAGTGAGACCAATACTTCTTATTTTAAATCTTCCATCGGAGGCTATCACGCGGTAAAACTGAGAAGATATGACGACGTGATCAATGAATACTTCCAGATCATGGACTCGGTAAAAGTTCCGAATATGCTCAACCTTCTCAACGCAAAATATCTTGTAGTAGGCGGTCCTGAACAACCGCAGGCCATTCCGAATCCGAAAGCCAACGGAAATGCATGGTTTGTCAGCGACCTTCAATTCGTAGATTCCCCGAACCAGGAAATCAAATCAATCGGAATCATTGACAATAAGAAAACGGCCGTGATTGCATCTTCAGATAAGAAGTACTTCGAAGGGAAAACCGTTCAGCCGGATTCAACCGCACATATCAATTTAACAAAATATCAGCCGAACGAGCTGGAATTCAAATCTCAGTCGAAAACACCTCAGCTGGCGGTATTCTCTGAAATCTATTATCCCCACGGCTGGAAAATGTTCATTGATGAAAAGGAAGTTCCGTACATCAAAGCAGATTATTTACTTCGTGCCGTTCACGTTCCTGCCGGAAACCACGATATAAGAATGATTTTTGAACCGGAAGTGATCGAAAAAGGAAAATGGATCTCACTTCTTTGCTTTGCGGTGTTTATTCTGCTGAGCGGTTTTGGAATATATACCATTTACCGCAAAAGAGGCAAAAGACAGGCTGAAACCGTTTAGCAAAAGTTCACATAAAGGCCGGATGAGAGATTTTATCCGACCTTGAAATTTAAATGATAAAATCAGAAGATTATTCATTTAAAAAGACCATAGAATTCATAATCAATGGAACCAAAAAAAATACTCATCATCACCTATTACTGGCCTCCTGCGGGAGGTCCTGGTGTTCAGAGGTGGTTGAAATTTGCAAAATATCTCCCTGAATTCGGATGGAAACCTGTAATCTACACTCCGGAAAACCCCAGCTATCCGTTGGTAGATGAAAGTCTGCTGAAAGACGTTCCGGAAGACATTGAAATCGTGAAGACAAAAATCTGGGAGCCTTATCAGCTGGCGGAAAAACTTAACAAAAGCAATAAAAAATTCAAGGCGGGTCAGTTTGATGTGGGCAAAAATCAAAACTGGAAGTCGAAACTGTCAATCTGGGTAAGAGGTAATTTTTTTATTCCTGACGCCAGGGTTTTCTGGGTTAAACCTTCCGTTAAATTTCTCGAACATTATCTGAAAGAAAATAAAATTGATGTCGTGGTCACTTCCGGGCCGCCACATTCCCTTCACCTCATCGGCCTGCAGCTGAAGAAAAGAATGTCCCATTTACAGTGGATTGCAGATTTCCGTGATCCGTGGACAGAAATTTCATATTATAAACATTTAAAATTAACGGAAAGCTCCGACAGGAAGCACCGTCAGCTAGAAAGTGATGTGTTCAAAAATGCAGATATCACCCTGGCCACAAGCTACACTGATGCTGAAAATTTCAGAAAAAAAGGAGCAAATTCGTTCTGCATAACCAACGGTTTTGACGAATCTGATTCAAACCCTCAGACCCTCAGATCCTCAAACCCTCAAACTCCTAAAGCCCAATTCACGTTAAGCTATATCGGTGTTTTAGAACAGCTCAGAAACCCTGAAAACCTTTGGAAAGCACTTGATGATCTGGTAAAAGAAAATGATGATTTTGCCGAAAATTTTGTGTTAAAATTCGCAGGCAGAATCGATGATAAAATATTGTCTATCTTAGAAAACTCCGACCTGAAGAATCACATTCTTAATCTTGGATATCTTTCTCATGACAAAGCGATTGAAGAGATGCAGACCTCAGATATTCTGCTTATCACCAACTTCCCTAACGATTCTTCGAAAGGGATTATCCCAGGAAAAATCTTTGAATATCTCGCCACCGGAAAACAGATCATCTCTTTTGGCCCTAAGGACGCCGATGTTTCCAGAATACTACAGGAAACGCAGGCAGGAAAGCATTTCAGTTATACCGATTCCAACACAGTAAAAGAATTCATACTTGAAAAATTTGAACTCTGGAAAAACGGAGAAATCGCTGAAAACACTCAGAACATAGAGCAGTTCTCAAGAAAAAATCTGACAAAAAAACTGGTTGAGATTTTAGGGTAATTTAAGATTGAGATTGAAAATATTTATCCTTTTTTAAATCGTCCACTGGTCATTGATAACCGCCACCAGATAATACTTGTCCTGGTATTTTTCGAAGACAAGACGGAGACATTTCCAGTCCATTTCTGCATTGGCTTCCGATCCTTTGATAAAGTTTTCTGTAAAATCGGCGCCCGGATAAATTTTCGTCAGGTTATTTAATGAATTTCCACTTCCCTGAAATTCATTGATGGACACCTGGCCTGTGGCAAAATCTTTTGCATACACCCATTTTGCAAGGTAGTCATTGATGGTCGCTTTATAAAGATCTCCTGATCCGTCCATCGCACCCCAGGTGAAAACTGTTTTTGACGGCTCATATTTCCTAAAATCCGCTTGTGAAAACTTCTTGTCTTCCGCCGGATTTACAAAGGCATACATTGAAAACCTCACTCCTTTTTCAGGATGGATGTAATCGGCAAATTTTTTATAGTTTTTTTCTTTTAGAGACTGAACGATCATTTCATTAATGCTTTTCAGCGCATCTTCCTTGTTTATTGATTTTGTGCTGTCACCCGTATTTACCACAGCTTTTTCAGAAGAATCTGCCGCATCATTAACAAACTTTTCAGGATTTTTCTTGCACGCCACCATGCTTAGGATCATGATCAAAAAGAATATTTTTTTCATAATTTTAAATGTCTTGGCTAAATTCATCAAAAGCAATACCACTTTTAAATTATAATTCACATTCGGTTTACTTTACGGTAACCTGGATATTTTAGCCGATAAACAGCACTTCCATTTATGCTTTTTTGTAATTTTGTGAGATGGAAATGTTGGATATTCTTATCATCGGAGGCGGACCGATCGGGCTGAACTGTGCTTTAGAAGCACAAAAAAACAATCTCAGCTATCTTGTTATCGAGAAAGGAACGATTGTCAATTCCTTATACCGTTATCCTCTGTACATGAAATTCTTTTCTACGGCAGAAAAACTGGAAATAGACGGCATTCCGTTTATTTCGTCGGCTCCGAAACCCGGCAGGCAGGAAGCTCTGGAATACTACCAGGGAATTGCCCGCCAGCGCGACATTAAAATCAATCTGTATGAAAAAGTAGAAAAAGTTTGTAAAGAAAATGATTTCTTTGAAATCGAAACGACAAAGGGAAAATATTCGGCGAAGAATGTAGTTATATCGACGGGGTTCTATGATATTCCGAACCTGATGAACATTCCAGGGGAAAATTTACCGAAAGTAAAACATTACTATACCGAACCTTATCCTTATGCACAACAGAAGATCGTGGTGGTGGGCTCCAGCAACTCTTCGGTAGATGCTGCTCTGGAAACGTACAGGAAAGGCGCTGAAGTTACCATGATCATCCGGAATTCCGGAATTTCAGACAGCGTGAAATACTGGGTGAAGCCTGATATTGAAAACAGAATTTCCGAAGGCAGCATTACGGCTCATTTCAATTCGGAACTGATTGAAATTAAAGAAAAGACCGTCATTTTTAAAGATGAAAAAGGTGAAATCCATGAAATTAACAATGATTTCGTACTGGCCATGACCGGCTATCTCCCCGACTTTGACTTCCTCAGAAACTCAGGAATTGAATTACAGGGCGAATGCCTCAACCCGTTTTACCACAGTGAAAACATGGAAACCAATATTCCCGGGTTATACCTTGCCGGCGTGGTATGCGGCGGAAAAGACACGCACCTCTGGTTCATTGAAAATTCCAGAATTCATGCGGAAATGATCATCAGGAATATTCTTGCAAGACGCTGATACGCCATTATTTTAAGATACGGCCTTTCATTTATTTGAGCTATCTTTAGGCGGCTATTATATTGATACATATGAATAAATTTTTCATTACCGCATTGCTGGCAGCTGTCCTTTTTTTACCCCGTATTTCAGCACAGAAAGACAGTATTCAGCGGTATGTTTCCAAAGCGCTGAGCATCATGAAGCATAAATCCGTTAATAAGTCAAAGGTCAAACTGGGAAGAACTCTACCGTACCACCCTTGATGACGCTTCCAAAGCCACAACGATTAAAGAAACCTATCCTGTTTTGGAAAAAGCACTGCGTTCCCTGGATGATGCTCATTCCAAATTTTATCCTGAAGAGGTGGTAAGGCAATATACATTAGGCTATAAAGCGACGGGACAAGAGTTCCCTGTAATTGAAAGTAAAATGCTTGAAAATAAATATGCTTACATAAGCCTACCGGATATCGGATCTTTCAATAAAGACGACTGGAATCTCTACATCAATACATTCTATTCTAAAGTAAATGAATTGCAGAAACACAAACCGAAGGGATGGATTGTTGACCTAAGGGACAATTACGGCGGAATGCTTTATCCGATGTATGCCGCAGCCGCCCCCTTTTTCGACCGTAAAAATATTGTAGGTACAAAAGATGCCGAAGGTACCATTGAATATTTCAACTATAAAGACGCAAAGTTTTACGAAGGTTCTACAGCGACCCTTCTTTTCCAACTGAAAGAAAAACAACCAAAGCAAATAAAAAAGCCTGTTGCCGTACTGGTAAATAAAGTTACCGGAAGCTCAGCCGAATTTATTACGGCTGCTTTTGCAGGACAGAAAAATGTAAAGCTTATCGGCGTTAATACGCAGGGCCTCACTTCCGGAAATCAGGAATACAAGCTCTCCGACGGATCTTTTCTTGTTTTAACGATCGGAAATATTGTAGACCGTACCGGAAAAGAATATGCTATTATCGGTGAAGGTATTTCTCCGGATATCAGAATAGAAAAAACCGACGACAAAACAAAAACTAATGAATCTTATCTAAAAGAAGCATTTAAATATATTGATAGTAATTAAAAATCCACATGTACTCCAAAAACAAAATTTCTTTCGGCTGCAGGATTATAATATCGGTTCCCGAAAGCATTGATATCAAATCCTGACACATAGTTTTCATTATATAGGTTCTGTATCTGCAGAAATAGTTGCAGCCTGGATTTGTCTACCACCAGAGGAAATCTGAACTGTATGTTTCCCACAAGGCTTGGTTCCGACCACATTGAATTGCCATCGTTCAATGGTATTTTTGAGGTATAAAAGTGTGAATAATCCACGGAAAGTTTTTTAAATAAAACAAAACTCAATAGGCTGTTTACTGTTGTTCGCGGAACACCGGTAAGATCATTCCCGGAAAAGTCGGCATTGTTCTGGCGGTAATTTTTAAATTTAAAATCATAAAAATTTCCCGACAGTCGGAATTTAAAAAAGCTGAAAATATCATTTTTTAAATTAAAACTTTTAGACTCAAATAACACTTCAAAACCTTTCTGGACGGTTTCGCCGGAATTCACGAAAAATTCCAGTCCCGCTTCATTCTGACGTCTTACGATAGCATTTTTCATCCTGAAATCAAAGTAGCTGCCTTCCACAAATAAAGCCGTTCCGAACTGCTTCCGGATCCCGAATTCTTTATTCCAGCCGTATTCCGGTTTGAGATAGGTGTTAAATTGCTGATCAGATGCACGTATCTCCTCACTCGTAGGCGCAGAATTGCCCTTCCCTGCTTTTGCACGCAGCGAAAAGCCTTTACCCAAAAGATAGCTCAGCCCGAAATTCGGAAGCCATTGATTTTTAAAGGCGGTCTTTCCGTATGCCGTCCCGGGAAAGGATCTTTCCCATTCGTAAGAATTTGAGTTCAGGCTTAAAGAAATATCCGTAAAAAGCTTTTCATCAATATTGAGTTTCTGGGAGGCAAAGTAAAAACCCGAGGTATTTTTAATCTTATCAAAATTTTGCGGATTTCCCCGGATGCCCGCCTTATTGTCGTAGTTTCTGACGATAATCTCATTAATTCCTCCTTCGAATCCGAAGCGGTATGCCAGTAAAATATGTTTCCAGTGCTTTTCGTAATTGAAATGGGTACGAAGGGCAATATTTTTCTCAAACCGGTTTTCAAAATTGGTGATGAACGGATTTTCAAAATCTACGTAAGATCCCTGAATGAGAATAAAATGGGAAAACTCCGGACTGAAATAATATTCATTCGAAAGTCCGGCCATTATCATTTTATTGCGTATTCCCGCATCCTGGCCAGCTGCTCCGGGAACTGTCTTAGTGGCCGGTCTCGCCTGCTTCCGATCCATCTGCATCTGCTCAAGCGTAAGACCGCCGGGAGTCTGATAATCAAGATCGGAATAAAGGGCCATCGCTTTAAGCAAGCCTTTGTCCGAATACCTGAAATGATCTTTAATAAAAACCTGCTTCCGGTTGACTTTAGACTGTTGCCTGTAAGAATCGGTCTGGTAATAGTTCTCAAAAACTTCCAGAAAATGTTTCCCCAGTTGTCTGGAGAAAGTAAAGCTCTCGTTGAAAGTCCCATAGCTTCCCGAAGCAAGATGAGCAGAGACTCTCTCTGAATCGGAGGTCTGGAGAAGCAGAGTTCCGCCGGTTACGGCACCATAGTCACCGCTTTCAGGGCCTTTATAAATTTCCATTCTGCTGATCAGTTCGGGAGAGATAACATTGAAATACGTATTGCCCGAAGCATCGGAGAGAATAAAATCATCCAGGTAAACCTTTACATTCCTCACTCCGAACGGAGAACGAAGGGTGCTTCCCCGGAGCGAAATCCTGTAACTTCCGGGAGAGCGCTCTTCCATCCTGGCGCCGGGAACCTGATTGACGGATTCAAGCATCCTCTCGGGGGTATTCTGGCCGAGCAGGTTTTCCGAAACCACCGAAACAGATTTGGTAGAATTGATCAGGGCTGCCGGCTTCTTGTAAGCGTCAACCCGTACTTCCGAGATGAGTTCCGCCGAATCTCTTTTTTGCGCAGACACGGAAGAGGCAAGAACAGCAGCGGCAAGAATGTAGATTTTTTTCATTGCCTGTGAATAAGCAAAAATTATACATTTTTCCCGCTCGTCATCTAATTATGGTACCCGAATGAAAGATTTTCATCCTATATTTTTTTATATTAAGCTTAAACAAGGTTATTTGTATTAAAAATCAACAGCTATTGATTTTCTTTAACGCAAAGGTTTTATTTTCTGTGTGAATATTTAAGGTAAATAAGATGAATCAGCGAGCTGATTTGATGAAGCGGATCGTGATTTTGGGCTAAAAAAAATGGGCTAAAGCCCATTTTGATAAGATTCCTTATTTTCTTTTCTTTCATTGATCATCCATGGGACGATAAAGTAAAATGCAATGGCGATCAATGTAGCTAAAATCCCCGTTCCGATCCACAGGATGGTGAAACCGAGCTTTTCGGCAATTAAAGTTCCTAAGTAAGGCGTTACAATGAAGGCAATGGAAAATGAAATCCCATTTAGTCCCATATAGGCACCTTTGTTATTTTTCCCTGACCGTAATGCAGTGATGGTCGACATAAAAGGCAGCGCCCAAATCTCTCCTACACACAACAGGCTCATCGACAGAACAAGCGTAAGCATACTGTGATCAAACCCCAGCATGGCGTATGAAAGTCCGCAAATGAAGGTCCCCAGGAACATGGTAACGGCCAGACTGAAATATTTCTCGGCCACCTGTACCAGCCCCATTTCCAGCAACACAACCAAAAATCCGCTGTAGCCCAAAATATACCCGATATTCTGCTGACTGAGCCGGGCGGTATCTTTATAAAAAATAGTCAGCGTACTGAACAACTGGAAAAAACATATCGAGAACAGCATACAGAAGAAACAGTAGATTAAAAATTTCCCGTCCCGGTATGGCGAATTTTCTTTTTTAATTTCAATCACTTCTTTTACTTTTTTAGCTTTCAGCCGGGCCAGTTTATTTCTTTTTTTAAAGAAGATGATATAAAGAATTCCCGCTGATAACGCCGCTAAAGCATTGCTGAAAAACAGGAATTCGTATGAAATGGCCGACAAAATTCCGCCCACTGCAGGGCCGATGGAAAATCCTAAATTAACGGCCATCCGGTTGAGTGAAAATGCACGGGTGATATTTTCCGGTTTTGCATATTTGGTGATGGCTACAGAGTTTGCCGGCCGGAAAGCATCGCTTACAATGCTTTGAATTAAAATAATGGCCGCAACCCCGACTTCCGTTTTGAAAAGCGGAATCAGGCAAAACAACGGAACGCTCAGCAATAAGCTGATAGACTGCACTTTGTATTCGCCGATTTTATCGGTGATGAATCCGCCAAGCCATGAGCCTATTACGGAACCAATTCCGAAAAAGCTGAGTACAATCCCTGTATTTTCTATACCGAAATGCAGATGATTGGTCATATAAACTCCCAGAAACGGAAGCACCATCGAGCCGGCGCGATTGATGAGCATAACCAGCGCCAGCATCCAGCTTTCTTTGGAAAGCCCTTTGAATGAGTTTGTATATAGATATATGAGTTTCACAATTTAAATATTTAATTATTTTTTCTAAAAGGATTTTATTCCATTCAGTCTCAAGTCTTTCTTCCGGACCCTTTACAGCATTTTTGATGAGCACCGCTTTCATTCAATATTAAAAAACAAAAAACAGGACTTAAAAATAAGCCCTGTTTCATTTATAATGATATAAATAAATCTTTACTCCGGCTTATAAGAGTCTTTTAGGGTCACTGTTCTGTTGAAAACTAATTTGTCTTCAGTCGAATCCTGATCTTTCGTAAAATAGCCAATTCTCTGGAACTGCACAGGTTCTCCAACCGCTACATCCTTTAAACCAGGTTCTGCAAACCCCTGAACGGTGGTCACAGATTCCGGGTTGATATAGTTTAGGAAGTCTACGTCTTTTTCTGCATCAGGCTGCTCTACGGTAAACAGTTTATCGTAATTCCTGATCTCCACAGGAATAGCATGATTGGCAGAAACCCAGTGAATGGTTCCTTTTACTTTTCTTAAGCTTTCTTCTGTTCCGCTTCCCGACTTTGATTTTTCGTCGTAAGTAGCGTAGATCGTGGTGATATTACCATTCTCATCTTTTTCCACCCGCTCACCTTTAATGATGTAAGCGGATTTTAAGCGGACTTCGCCCCCTAATTTCAGTCTGAAAAACTTATTATTGGCTTCTTCTTTAAAATCTTCACGCTCAATATAGAGTTCTCTGGAAAAAGGAATTTCCCTTGTACCTGCATTTTCCTGCTCGGGATTATTTTCTGTTTCCAGCCATTCTTCTTTTCCTTCAGGATAGTTTTCGATGACCAGTTTTACAGGATCTACAACGGTCATGACACGTTTTGCAACTTTATTCAAGTCTTCACGGACACAGAATTCCAACAGCTGAATCTCAATAAGGTTTTCTCTCTTGGCAACCCCTACTTTTTCAATAAAATTCCTGATCGCAGTAGCGGTATATCCTTTTCTTCTCATTCCTGAAATGGTAGGCATTCTCGGATCATCCCAGCCGGTCACTACATTTTCGGCAATCAGCCTCTGCAGCTTTCTTTTGGAAGTAATCATGTAAGAGACATTCATTCTTGCAAATTCCCTCTGCTTGTTTCTCACTTTGGTCTCGTCATAAACCTGATCCAGGTACCAGTCATAAAGCGGCCTGTGGTTTTCAAATTCCAAAGAACATAAAGAGTGTGAAATTTGTTCGATATAATCTGATTCTCCGTGTGCCCAGTCATACATAGGATATATTTTCCATGCTGTTCCGGTTCTGTGGTGCGGTCTTTTTAAAATTCTGTACATCACAGGATCACGCATATTCATATTCGGAGAAGTCATGTCGATCTTTGCACGAAGAGACATTGAGCCTTCCTCAAACTCTCCGTTTTTCATCCTTTCAAAGAGATCTAGAGATTCTTCGACAGGACGGTTTCTGTATGGAGATTCTACTCCCGGCTCGGCAGGATTTTTTCTTTGCTCGGTAATGACTTCAGACGGTTGCTCATCTACATAAGCTTTCCCCTCTTTGATCATCTGTACTGCCCAATCGTAAAGCTGCTGGAAGTAATCGGAGGCGTACAAGACTTTATCCCATTTAAAACCTAACCATTCAACGTCTTTCATAATAGAATCTACGAATTCCTGTTCTTCTTTTTCAGGATTCGTATCGTCGAAACGAAGGTTCACGGGAGCATTGTATTTTTCGCCCAGACCAAAGTTGATGCAGATCGCTTTTGTATGACCTACATGCAGATAACCATTGGGCTCAGGCGGAAACCGGAAACGGATCTGATCTCTCTTCAGACCGTTTGCCAAATCATCTTCGATAATTTGCTCAATAAAATTGAGTGATTTTTTTTCTTCTTCCATTGAATTCGCTTTAAATGCCGCACTTACGACAATTTGCAAATTTAGGAAAATTTAAAGTTTTACGGAAATTATAATTTTACCGGTTTTACCGTGGGAAGGTCGGTTTTTTGTCCTATCTTTGTGACAGCTAAAAACCATAACTCAAATTGCCGTCGTTATGACCATTTCTATCCTAAAGCACAGGGAAACTCCCTTATATTACCCCGGAGAATTATTTATTTCAGTTTCAGATTTATAAATTGTTTAAGAAAAAGGCTTTATGTAAAAAATCAACTAAATATAAAGTTTTATAGAAAATATTAAATAATCTTTAAATCTATCATGAAAAATATTACATAAAAATTACATATGAGTACCATACTATGGCACAGAGATTGCAACTTAACAACACGCATAAACACTAAATAATATTATTATGAAAAAGGTTAAAGAAAAGTTTTCTTCATTTTTAGAATACCTTAGAAAGGCAATTTTCGTAGAAGATGTTATCTAGAACAGACATTTCAGCCTACCTTCAGCTTTAGTTATTATTTAATTAAAAATAAGACTCTAAAGTAAAGGAGGAGGAAGATTCTCAGAGAAATCTGACCCCCTATCCTTAAGATTAATTTTTAAAGTATAATAATTCTCCTTTCAGATCAAGACGAGAAGGGAAATTATTAAGGAATAAAGATCCGGTACCCAAACCCTGGGGCATCGGATTTTTTTTGGTGAAGGTGTATTGCGCAATGGCATTCAACCCGATATTGCTTTCCAGAGCGGAGGTGATCCACCATTGTATATTTCTTTCTTCGGCCAGGGAAATCCACTCATCGGATCCGGAAAAACCGCCGGATAAAGAAGGCTTTAAAATAATGTACTGGGGCTTTACAGTATCAAGAAGTTTAACTTTTTCATTAAAATCAATAATTCCTATCAGTTCTTCATCTAAAGCGATTGGTGTCGGAGTTCCGGCGCACAATCCGGCCATATCATTCCAGTTTCCTGCTTTTATAGGCTGCTCGATCGAATGAATGTGGAGACCGGCCAACTCTTGTAAAACCGCTTTTGCTTCCTCTGTTGAAAAACCGCCGTTGGCATCAACTCGGAGTTCCAGCGTTTCCTTTGAAAATTTATCTCTTAATTTCTGAAGAACCTTATATTCGGATTTCCAGTCGACCCCGATTTTCAGTTTGATACAGTGAAAGCCTTGCTCCAGCTTATCCTGAATCTGTTCTTCCATATAATCGATGTTGCCCATCCAGATCAGACCGTTGATGACAATCGCTTTTCCGCCAGCCGTAAATTCACCCGGAAAATAAATATTTGATCCGTTCTTAAGATTTAACATCGCCTGCTCATAACCGAACCAGATGGACGGAAATTCTTTCAGTTCCTCCTTTAACCATTCAGCATTCTGATGGATATTTTCGCAAAGCCATTGAAGTTTTTCCTCGTAATCAGGCCTGTCATCAAAACTTAAGCCTCTGAAAATACCACATTCTCCTACTCCTTTATCCCCGTTTTCTGAAATTTCAAGGATAAACGTTTCTTTTTCATGCAAAACGCCGCGAGATGTTCCACTCGGGCGTTTGAATTCTAATACATATCTGAAATATTCTGCTTTCATTATTTTACGCTGTCGATTCTCATAAATTCCTCCGCCTTTTCTACCATGTCGACACTTCCGCAGAAGAAAGGAATCCTCTGGTGCAGCTCGGTAGGCTCTATTTCCAGAATCCTTCGGAAACCGTCTGTGGCCTTCCCTCCGGCCTGTTCCGCCAGGAAAGCCATGGGATTGCATTCGTACAACAATCTCAATTTTCCGTTTGGAGCCTGCGAATACGATGGATAGATATAAATTCCACCTTTCAGCATATTTCTGTGGAAATCAGCAACGAGCGAACCGATATACCTTGAAGTATAAGGCCTGTCACCTTCTTCCATCTGGCAATATTTAAGGTAATTTTTTACTCCTTGCGGGAACTTGATGTAATTTCCTTCATTGATCGAATAAATTTTTCCGGTTCTTGGAAAGGTCATATTCGGATGTGAAAGATAATAGGTTCCTAAGGATGGATCCAGGGTAAAGCCATTAACGCCGTTTCCGGTAGTATAGACGATCATCGTGGATGATCCGTAAATCACATAGCCTGCCGCGATCTGGTTCACCCCTTTCTGTAAAAAGTCTTCCAGCTGAACGGGAGTCCCGGGCTCCGTAACCCTTCTGTAGATTGAAAAAATCGTACCTACAGAAACATTTACATCAATATTGGAAGAACCGTCAAGAGGATCGATCAGGACAACGTATTTGCTTAAGTGGCCGTTTTCACCACATTTGATATCGATAAAATCGTCATTTTCTTCTGATGCAATTCCGCAGACAACCTCTCTTTGTGACAGAGCGGTAATAAAAATTTCATTGGCAATGACATCAAGCTTCTGCTGCTCTTCACCCTGGATATTCTGGTTTCCGGCAGCTCCGGCGATGTCTACAATTCCTGCTTTATTAACTTCTCTGTTTACTACTTTTGAAGCAAGTCTTATTGCGCTCAGAAGCCGGGAAAACTCTCCCGTAGAATACTGAAAATCGTCTTGTCTATCAATAAGAAACTCTCCTAAAGTCTGTAATGGTCGTTCTGACATATTTTGCTTTTTACGTTTCCTTCAAATTTCGTAAAATTTATCACATTTAAAAATTTTTATTAATAAAAGAACTTAACCACTGTTTATCAATACGATAGGAAGATAATTCAACTTTTAAATTAAGGCTTATCATAAAAACAAGCTCCCAAATTGTCAAAGATCATCATCATAATTGTGCGGATTTTTTAATTTTAATGAAATCTTAAGCCTGTGCAGATTGAACGCTATTTCATATCTCGTTGTAAATTTATAATTTTGTGACCCGTAAAATATTCCCACAAATTTTATCTAACAATTTTATTATTAACAATTTAATGAAAATTTTCAAGTTTGGTGGAGCATCGGTAAAGGATGCCGAAAGTGTAAGAAATGTGTCCATGGTATTAAAAAGCCAGGGATTTGCCAAGTGTCTGCTGGTGATTTCAGCAATGGGCAAAACAACAAATGAGTTGGAAAAAGTAGTGGAGCTTTATTTTAAGAAAGACAACTATCAAACTGAGATCGAAAAGATAAAACGAAAACACATTGACATCGCAGAAGGATTATTTCCCGAAAACCATGCCGTTTTTGCAGAAATCAATTTATTTTTTGATGATATAGATTCGTTTTTAAGAAGGAACAAATCTCCGAATTACGACTTCGTGTATGATCAGGTGGTAAGCTGTGGAGAAATGATTTCGACAAAGATCGTGAGTGAATATTTAAATGAAATCCAATTTACCAACCAATGGCTGGATGCCAGAGATTATATAAAAACGGACAATTCTTACAGAGAAGGTGTGGTAGATTGGGCCAAAACGGAAGAATTTATTTCAAACCTGAATAAAGAAATCTGCTATGTCACCCAAGGATTTATCGGTTCAGACGAAAATAATTTTACGGTTACTTTAGGAAGAGAAGGCTCGGATTACTCTGCAGCAATTTTCGCCTATTGCCTGGATGCCGACGCTATGACCATCTGGAAAGATGTTCCGGGAGTAATGACAGGTGATCCAAGAAAATTTAAAGATGTCACGCTGCTTTCGAATATTTCTTACGAAGAAGCTATTGAGATGGCATATTACGGGGCGAGCATCATTCACCCGAAAACGCTGCAGCCGCTTCAGCAAAAAAATATACCTTTTTATGTAAAATCATTTGTAGATCCTGCCAAAGCAGGAACAAAAGTAGGAGCATCCGACAAAAACCAGAGTGAAGAATCTTATATTTTAAAAGAACATCAGACCCTGCTAAAAATCTCGACCCGCGACTTCTCATTCATCGCAGAAGATCATATGAGTTTGATTTTCGGATATTTATCCAAATATAAAATCAAGGTTTCCCTGATGCAGAATTCTGCTATTTCATTAGCTTTATGTCTTGAAGATAAATTCAGTAATATTGATGAGCTGAATGAAGAACTTCAGAAAATATTCCGTACGGAAGTGGTAAAAAACGTATCTTTATTTACGGTAAGGAATGCGAAGATGGACCACATAGATCAATTTTACCAGGAAAAAAGTGTATTATTGGAGCAGATTTCGAAGAATACACTTCAAATGGTAACACAATAAAACTAATTGCGACTAAACACACATGAGTTTAATTTCGAAAAACGATTTGATACAGGCTTCCGGCTTACATAAAATAGGATTTCTTAAAAATCCTGTGGCATCTGCTGTGATGAGCATTGCTAAAATAAATGAAGTAAACAAACTATACGACAAACTAAAAGACAAGGAAGGCAAAGACTTTTTCGACTCATTTGTGAGAGAGCGGAACTTAAGCTACATAGCTTTTGAAGAAGATCTTGCAAAAATCCCTAAAACAGGGCCGTTTATTCTTGTTTCCAATCATCCGCTCGGGGCCATAGACGGTATTTTAATGTGCAAAATCCTTTCGGAAGTTCGTCCGGATTTCAAGGTAATGGGCAATTTTCTTCTGGAGAAAATCAAGCCGATGGAACCGTATGTCATTCCTGTAAACCCTTTTGAAAACAGGAAGGAAGCCTACAGCAGTTCATCCGGAATGCGGGAAACACTGAAACACCTTCAGAATGGAGGCTGTGTAGGAATTTTCCCTGCCGGAGAAGTTTCAAATAAAAATAATCCTTACGGAGAAATTTTAGATAAAGACTGGGAAAAACCGGCACTTAAGCTGATAAAAATGGCTAAAGTACCGGTAGTTCCTATGTATTTCCATGCTAAGAACAGCAGAATGTTTTATCAGGTAGCCAAGCTTCATCCCAGTCTGCAGACCATGATGCTGCCGGCAGAAATGATGAATGACAGGGAAAAGCCTATCAGAATACGCATCGGAAAACCTATTGCCGTAAAAGCAATGGACGATATGGAAAACATTGAGGAGCTTGGCGATTTTTTGAAACGTAAGGTTTATATGATGAAATCTTATTACGAAAAGAGAAAATCCCTTGCACAAAGCATTAACCTTCAGAATCTTTCCGTAAAATTCCCTTTGTTAAAAGAGGAAAATATCGTTCAGAATATTATCGACGAAACGCCGAAAGAAGACATCCTCAAAGACATCAGCAAGCTGAAAGGAACTGATAAAATGTTCTTCAGTAATGGAAACTATGAAGTGTATTTCACCAAATATGAGGAGATTCCTTCGATTATGAGAGAGATCGGCCGCCAGCGCGAACTTACATTCAGGGCTGTGGGCGAAGGGAGCAACTTACCTTTTGACCTTGATGAATACGACAAGCATTACCACCATCTTTTTCTCTGGGACAACGCCGAAGAACGTCTTGTAGGAGCCTACAGAATGGCCTTGGGAAGGGAGGTTATGAAAAAATCAGGGATCAAAGGATTCTATACCAGCTCGCTATTTGAATTCGAGCAGGATATCCATCCTTTCTTTAAAAAAGTGATTGAAATGGGGCGCGCCTATATCTGCCAGGAATATCAGCAGAAGCCGCTCCCGCTTTTCCTTTTGTGGCGGGGAATCGTGCATGTCTGCCTGAGAAATCCGGATCATAAATTCCTCATGGGCGGTGTAAGTATTTCCAACAAATTTTCCGAATTTTCAAAATCTCTGATGATTGAATTCATGCGGTCGAATTACTATGATTCTGCCGTTGCACAATACATTACGCCACGAAATGAGTACAAGGTAAAACTCAGAGACCGCGACAAGCATTTGTTTTTTGAAGAAATGGAATCTGATTTAAACAAACTTGATAAAATCATCGATGATCTTGAGCCAGAACTCAGATTGCCTGTTTTAATTAAAAAATATATTAAGCAAAATGCAAAAGTTATAGCATTTAATGTAGATCCAAACTTTAATGATGCCATTGATGGCTTGATGTACATCAGGATTAGCGATCTTCCGGAAAGTACGATTAAGCCTGTATTGGAGGAGATGAGCGAACAAATCCGTAAGGAACAGGAAAATAATTCGGTTGAAAATCAATAGGTTTTTAAGTTTTGTTAAAAAAATCATGGTTAATACTTGCTTTATATGTCAAAACTTACTACTTTTGCATCACTTTAAAACAACGAAGTAAAAGAACGGTTTCTTAGCTCAGTTGGTAGAGCAATGGATTGAAAATCCATGTGTCCCTGGTTCGATTCCTGGAGAAACCACACAAAACCACCTGTAAAAAGGTGGTTTTATTTTCAAAATTGATTTAAAGTAAAACTGCAGAATATGATCACCATATCTGCAGGACTTCAAAAGAAGTAAAGGACGGTTTCTTAGCTCAGTTGGTAGAGCAATGGATTGAAAATCCATGTGTCCCTGGTTCGATTCCTGGAGAAACCACACAAAGTCATCTCGTAAGAGGTGACTTTTATTTTTTTGTGGCCGTCATGTTAAGTCTTACATAATATAAGAATAATTACCTCTTACTTCCGTTGAAAATAAGTATATTCGCTTTTTTAATTTTTGTTGAAAATGAAGAAGATTATTTCCGTTTTGTTTTTATTTTCAGTTGCCATCGCATTCGCTCAGGAGGCTATACAGTTTCAGGAACTGCCATTTAAAGATCTTATTTCAAAGGCAAAGAAAGAAAATAAAATAGTTTTTATTGATGCTTACGCTTCATGGTGCGGCCCATGCAAAATGATGGAAAGAAATATTTTCACTAAAAAATCTGTGGGCGACTATTACAATTCCAACTTTGTGAACGCCAGATTTGATATGGAAAAAGGTGAAGGAAGAGAAATTGCCGCGAAATACGGTGTCCGTTCATATCCTACTTATCTTTTCCTTAACGGTGACGGAGAACTCGTTTCGCAAAATTACGGATATATGGAAGAAAGCATGTTTCTTTCAATGGCTCAGGAAATCAATTCTCCAAACAATAAAAAAGGTTCGCTAAAAGAACGTTTCGAAAAAGGAGAAAAAGATCCTGAATTTCTCATCAATATTATGAGGCTCAACTCTTCCTCAGATTTTGATTTTGCAAAAAGAGCTTCTGAGAGATATTTCGAAAATAAAGAAAAAACTTCCGAATTCACTAAAGACGATGTCGGGCTTTTATTATTCTTCCTGAAATCTTCAGAGGATAAAAATTATAAAGTATTTACCCAGAGAAAAACAGAAATCACCAAATTTCTACCTGAACAAACGTATCACGAGTTTGACAATCAGCTTAAACTGGGAAAAATCGTTGAACAATCTATTGACAACCAGAACAAAAAGATCAATGATGATTACTTCATGAAGGCAGCCGAGCCACTTGTGGGAAAGCATGACGCAGAAGTAAAACTCAACCAGACCAAACTGAGCTACTACGAACAGAATGCCAATTTCCCGGAATACGAAAAAGCAGCACTTGTTTATTATAAAAATTCAGAAGCTTTTGAACCTAATGAACTGCTAAAAGCTGCGAGGATATTCTCTGAACATATCACTACCCCTGCTTCCCTAAAAAAAGCTACGGAATGGGCAGAAAAATCCGTAATGCGCGGCGAAACCTCAGAAAACACCTATATTCTTGCAAAACTGTACTTCCTGACAGGAAACAAAGAACAGGCAACTGCATTTGCAGAGATGTCAAAAAACATAGCCGATAAGGCACAGAAAGACTCTTCCCTGGCAAACACATTATTAAAACAAATTAACGGCAAATGATGAAAACAAAATTGATCTCAGGATTTCTTACTTTATTTTTACTGGGAAATCTTCAAGCTCAGGAAACAGAGCAAGGTCACGAAACAAGTGTATATGTGAAAGGCAATGCGCTCTTGATTCCGATCGGAATAGTTAATTTAGCACTGGAACACCAGCTTACAAAAAAAATTACGGTACAGGGTGATGTTTTCATATCTCCCTGGAAGTCATTCAATGGTCACGAATTCCAGTATTATTCTCTATCGGCGGAAGGGAGGTATTATTTTAATGAAGCCTTTAAACATTGGTATGTAGGCGCCAATATTGCTGCCTCCTCCTTTGTTCTGCAAAAATGGAATTACTGGCCTGACGAACCATATTACAATGATTATGAAGAAGTTTTCACAAGCTCAAACCTTTATCAAAAAGGATATTCCGTAATATTCGGGATAACAGGCGGATACCAATTTAAAGTTTCCGACCGTTGGAATATTGATGTTTACGCAGCAATCGGGACATCACAGGATTTCTATAAAGGATACGACAGAACGACAGGAGAGCGCTACGACAGAAAAGACAATAAATTCAACAGAAGTGGTGAAATTCTGCCTTACAGAGGAGGTGTCATGATTTCTTACAAACTAAAATAATCCTAAATGAAGCTATTCGGAAAAAATCATATCATCATTTGCATTATTACTTTTGCCATCCTATTTCTCATGAATTATCTTGGAAATAATGAAGCAGATAAATTGCAGAGAGCTTTAATGATCGGTGCCGCAGGAGTGATCGGCCTTTCAATCGGGCTGTTCATCATGAATAAAGGGAAAGACGATAAGACTCCGCCACAGAATTTTGATTAATTTAAGGTGAATGGTCAATGGTGAATTCGCTAACGCTTGTGAATTTTAAAGATTGACCATTGACCATTCACCTTTCTATTTTTCGTAAACGATATATTTCCTCCGGATCTTTTCAAATGCGTCTAAACCGGGTTTCCAGGATGCTCTGATTTCAGAGATCGATTTTCCGGCAATAATTTGCTTTCTCAGTTCATCATTGCCCGCCAGAGTATCAAACCAGAAATTCTTGCCGGCTGCCGGCTGAAGAAAGAAATCAAGCTCAGGATTTTTGTAGTTTTTATAGGCTTTGATTACCCATTCCAAATTTAACGACCTTAGATCTTCAGGATACTTTGAAAGGTTTTCTCCAAAACAAAGCTTCCCGTTCAGAAAAGGATCTTTCGCCCCAAAGTTAGGTTTAGGGGTAAACTGATAAGGTAAATCTTTCGTCCATGGTGAACCGTAAATCTGAAAAGGCAGATCAGTTCCACGTCCTACAGAAACCTGGGTTCCTTCAAAAAAGCAGAGGCTCGGATAGAGATTAACAGATTTATCGTTCGGAAGATTGGGCGACGGCTTTTCCATCATGGGATACCTTAATTTCTTATGATAGTTTTTCATCGGAATGAGTGTGTATTTAGCCTGAATTTTATTCTTCAGCCACTTCTCTCCGTTTACCATTTTTCCATATTCGCCGATCGTAAGTCCATATACTACCGGAACTTCATGCATTCCCACAAAGCTTGTCCATTTTTTATCCAGAACAGGCCCGTCCGTATAACCGTCGTGTGGGTTTGGCCGGTCGAATACCATGATTTCAACATTATTTTCCGCTCCGGCTTCCATCAGGTAGGTTAATGTGGAAATGTAAGTATAAAAACGAACGCCGACATCCTGAATATCGAAGACGACAATGTCGATGCCTTTCAGTTGCTCAGGTTTCGGCTTTTTATTATTACCATATAAAGAAACTATGGGAATTCCTGTCTTTACATCTACGCCGTTCTTTACTTTTTCACCGGCATCGGCATCACCTCTGAAGCCATGTTCCGGCGCGAAGATGGATTTGATTTTAACACCGTTTTTCACTAAAAAATCAACCACATGCGTTCTGTCGCTCATCAAGCCGGTCTGATTGATAACCACTCCTATCGTTTTGCCCCTGAGCAAAGGAAGATAGATCTCCGGCTGATCGGCCCCTGTTTTAAATCCGGCTGTAGCTTGAGTCTGAGAATAATATTGGTGGAATACTCCTAAAAAAATTAGGCAAATAAGAAGTAAATTTTTAATTTTGAAATCTAAATTCATAAGCTTGAAGTTTCCTTTATATTTCTCTAGAAAAATAGCGTTTTCCAAAGATAACAAAAATAACCTTTCACGGGTGATTATCTTCATCGGCAGGCTTTCTGTCGCGTTGGGGATCATTGTTTCTTTAATTACCGTTTCCACAGGATTCGGTTCCAAGAAAGCCATTAAAGAGAGACTGGCAGATTTCAGCGGACACATTACGGTACGGTCGACCCGCTCGAATTCTTCCTACAACACCTCCGTACTTGATAACCAGGGACTGGACATACAAAAGATCCGCCAGCTTCCTGATGTGGCATCCGTACAGAAATATGCCATGCTTACAGGGATTATGAGGAATGAGCACAACTTTGCAGGCATCATCTTTAAAGGAATAGGAAGTGATTTTGACAGCTTACGGTTTAAAAAATTCATGGTTGCCGGAAACTTACCGAAAGTCACAGAAAAAGGCTATAATAACGGAGTCGTTATTTCCCAGAAGATTGCCGGTGACCTGCATCTGAAGGTGAAAGACAGTATTGTTACGGTATTTTCAAAGACCGACCAGCAGCCCATTTACAGGAAGTTTGAGGTATTGGGAATCTATAGAACCGATATTAAAATGATCGACGATCAGTTTGTGATCGGCGATATCAATCACGTACGGAAAATTCAGGATATGAAGCCTGATGAAGCGGGTGGCATTGATATTTTCTTTAAAAACGTAAACGACGCAGATTCTGATTTCCCGGAAATCGAAAAGCTGATCGGCTATAAGAATTATGCGGAAAAAGCTACCGAGAAGTTCCCGCAGATCACAGACTGGATCAGTATTTTCGACACAAATATTGCCCTCATCATCATCATTATGCTGATTGTGGTGGTGATAAACATCATCATGGTCCTTCTCATCCTCATTATCGAAAGAACCAATTCCATAGGACTTCTTAAAACCCTGGGAGCGAGCAACGCACAGATCAGGGCCACTTTTATCAATTACACGCTCATCATCATGATTCCCGGACTTTTATACGGAAACATGATCGGGCTTGGGCTGATCCTGATCCAGAAGTTCTTCGGGGTAATCAAACTGAATCCTGAAAATTATTATGTAAGCACCGTTCCGGTGGACCTTAACCCGCTTGTGATCATCTCGATCTCACTCGGTATATTGCTTATTTCGGGGCTGGCACTTATTATCCCAAGCTACCTGATCAGCAAGATCTCCCCGGTGAAAGCGATTAAATATAACTAATAGCGGTCAATGGTGAATGGTCAATTTTGCTTCGCAAGTGAATTTAGACTAACCGGAAAATTGACCATTGACATTCAAAGTGAATCGTGAATTTTGCCTCGTAAGTAAATTCAGAATCACACGAAAACTGACCATTCACTCGCAGAAATTGACCATTGATATTCAAAGCAAATCGTGAATTTTGCTTCGTAAGTGAATTCAAAACCACAAAAAAATTCACCATTGACTCGCAGAAATTCACCATTGACATTAAAAGCGAATCGTGAATTTTACTTCGTAAGTGAATTTAGAACCACAGAAAAATTCACCATTGACTCGCAGAAATTGACCATTGACATTAAAAGCGAATCGTGAATTTTGCTTCGCAAGTGAATTTAGACTAACCGGAAAATTGACTATTCACTCGCAGAAATCGACGATTGACATTCAAAGCAAATCGTGAATTTTACTTCGTAAGTGAATTCAAAACCACACGAAATTGACCATTCACTCGCAGAAATTGATCATTGACATTCAAAGTGAATCGTGAATTTTGCTTCGTAAGTGAATTCAGAACCACAAAAAAATTCACCATTGACTCACAGAAATTCACCATTGACATTCAAAGCAAATCGTAAATTTTGCTTCGTAAGTGAATTCAGAACCACAGAAAATTCACCATTGACTCGCAGAAATTCACCATTGACATTCAAAGCAAATCGTAAATTTTGCTTCGTAAGTGAATTCAGAACCACAGAAAATTCACCATTGACTCGCAGAAATTCACCATTAACATTCAAAGTGAATAGCGGATTTTGCTTCGTAAGTGAATTCAGAACCACAAAAAAAATGACCATTCACTCGCAGAAATTGACCATTGACATTAAAGGTAAATCGTAAATTTTGCCTCACAAGGTGAATTCAGAACCACAAAAAAATTGACCATTGACTCGCAGAAATTGACCATTGACATTAAAAGTAAAAGCTCAATAAAATTTAAAGCCGTATCTTTGCCATGCTTAAAAAACATTTATGAAATACGCAAACAACATCCTCGAAACTATAGGGAATACACCATTGGTAAAGCTTAACAAAGTTTTGGGTGAAGATTTTCCCGCATTGGTTTTGGCAAAGGTGGAAACCTTCAATCCTGGGAATTCTGTGAAAGACAGAATGGCCGTTAAAATGATTGAAGACGCAGAAAAGGACGGAAGACTGAAGCCCGGCGGAACCATTATCGAAGGAACCTCCGGAAATACAGGAATGGGGCTGGCGCTTGCAGCGATTATCAAAGGATACAAATGTATTTTTGTAACCAACTCAAAACAATCAAAAGAAAAATGTGATATTCTACGTGCCGTAGGTGCTGAAGTTATTGTCTGCCCTACCGATGTTAAACCTACCGATCCTCGTTCTTACTATTCCGTGTCAAAAAGACTGGCCAAGGAAACTGAAAACGGATGGTATGTGAATCAATACGATAATTTATCCAACAGGGCAGCGCATTACGAATCTACTGCTCCTGAGATCTGGGAACAGACTGAAGGCAAACTGACCCACTTTGTGGTAGGAGCCGGAACAGGAGGTACCATTACCGGATGCGGGACATTCTTTAAAGAGAAAAATCCTGCCATCAAAGTGATCGGAGTCGATACATACGGATCGATCTTAAAGGAATTCCATGAGACCGGTGAGCTTCATTACGACCATGCCTACACTTATATTACGGAAGGTATCGGGGAAGATATCATTCCTGAAAACTATGACATGGCTGTGATCGATCATTTCGAGAAAGTAACGGATAAAGACGGGGCCATCTACGCCAGAAAGCTGGCAAAAGAAGAAGGGATTTTCTGTGGGTACTCTGCAGGAAGCGCCATTGCCTCTCTTGTGCAGATGAAAGATCAGTTTACGAAAGATGACGTGATCGTCGTTCTGCTTCATGACCACGGTTCCAGATATGTCGGAAAGATCTACAACGATGACTGGATGAAAGAAATGGGCTGGCTGGATTAATCAGCTTTTATCATACATAAAAAACTCAGAGTGTTGCTCTGAGTTTTTTGTTTCTATTCGGTGATGTTCTTTTTTAAAACCTGCTTTAAGAAGCTGTAATCTTTCTCGCTCATTGATTTTCTCGGGAACATATAGTTGTATTTACCCTCAATGGTGATGAACCCGTTGTTGCTGTCGAAAAACTCAAAATCTTTCCATTCGCTGGTTTCTTTGTCGCCATCGATATTCACGGTAAAAAACTGGTCATCAAACCTGATCTCGTAAATGCTGCACCTTTCCAGTTTGGCTAAATAACGCCCGACCTGCTTCTTCCATCGGGAAACTTTATTAATGCTCACGGAAAGAAAGACGGCACAAAGCAGGAACAGGAAGCTTACAAAGTACAGAATCCCTGCTTTCTCTTTGGTGAAATCATCCCTGAAAACCAATACGATCAGCAAAATCACGCCGACAACAAGGGTGGTGATGGTTTTTCCGCGGGTGGTTGACGAAAAGAACAGGCTTCCCTGCTTCCCGCTGAAATAGATTTCCTCGAAGTCCTGTCTCTTCGGCTTCAGAACAATCACTCTCTCTTCACTCATATCGATTAATTATGGGTACAAATATAAGCCTTTCCCCTCCAACACTGATACTCCACCCCCCTCAAACTCTAAAACCAAAAATCATTATCACTCTCAAACGCTCAAACACTACCACCCTCAAACCCTCAAACTCTCATACTCTCATACTCTCAAACTCTACAGTCCTCAAACTCATCATTCCTCATAAGTATCACCGATCGCCGAAAGCCTATTCATCAGCTCACGGTTTCTCTTTTTCAGCTCGTCCATCTTCCTGAGCATCTCGTGGATCACCTCGAGTCCCGGAAGATTGATCTCCAGGTCGTAATGCCAGTTGGCAAACCTTTCAAAAGAAGGCAGGTCTTCATACATAAGGTAGCGGGTTTCATTTTCCGTATGGATATGCAGCAGACCGGAGTCTACAAGCTCATCGAAAAAAGTGATCTCAATATTGTATATTTTAACGAGTTCTTCTCGCGATATTCTTTCATTCATGACTTAGGAATTTTTTAGTTGTTCGAAAAGTTGCTTCTGCTGATCCGTTAGGTTGGTCGGCAGCTTCACCTCGTAGGTCACAAACAGGTCACCGAACTGTCCCTCTTTTTTATACACCGGGAAACCTTTGCCTTTTAACCTTACCGTCATCCCGTTCTGCGTTTCAGGTTTTACTTTAAGGTTAACGTTTCCGGTCAGCGTATTGACTTTTACGTCACCACCCAAAACGGCTGTGTACAGATCAATGGAAACCTTGGTTTTCAGATCATCCCCTATCCTTTCAAAATCAGGATCTGCCGGAATATTAAAAGTAATATACAGATCTCCGTTAGGGCCTCCGTTATAGCCCGGGCTGCCGTGGCCTTTCAGCTTGATCTGCTGCCCGTCGTACACTCCTGCAGGAATCGTAATCCGCACTTTCTTTCCGTTGATGTCAAAGGTTTGCTGATGGGTAGTTGCCGCATCCCTTAAGGCAAGGTTGAGTTCTGCGTGTACATCCTGTCCTTTAAATTTGCCCGAAGCACTGCCCCGTGAGCTTCTGCCGAAACCTCCTGCCCCACCGAACATGCTTTGGAAAAAATCTGAAAAATCTTCACCCTCGCTAAAATCCGCGCCGGAAAACCCGCCGCCGAAGCCTTGGTCCTGGCTCTGATATTGCCTTTGTTGCTGCTGTGCCTTTTCATATTCCTCGCCATGCTTCCAGTGTTCCCCGTATTTATCATACTTCGCACGGTTTTCCGGATTGCTGAGCACCTCATTGGCCTCATTGATCTCTTTGAATTTCCTTTCCGCTTCCTTATCATCAGGATTCAGGTCGGGATGCAGTTTTCGCGCCAGCTTGCGGTAAGCTTTCTTAATATCATCCTGGGTTGCGTTCTTATCTACGCCTAAAATTTTATAGTAGTCTATATAAGCCATAGAAACGTTTTTACTCAAATTTAAGGATTTTAGAGAGGAAATTTATATAACGAAGTGTTAAAAATAAAGCTATCTTTGATCAAAAAGCGCCCTATGAAAGAAGTCCTGAAAAACTACTCCGGCATCCTGCTTTTGCTTCTGGGCATCGCGGTCGGAAGCGTAATCGGCATTGTTGCACCCCAGGTGGTAGACTATCTTAAGCCGTTGGGAGATATTTTTCTCAATTTACTCTTTGTGAGTGTTGTTCCCCTGGTGTTCTTTGCCGTCTCCAATTCTATTGCCTCTCTCGAGCAGCAGTCGAAGTTTGGAAAAATCATGATGACGATGGCACTTACCTTTCTTTTCTTCATTTTAACGGCAGCTGTTTTCACGATCTGTGCGGTATACCTTTTTCCTGTTTCGGGAATTTCAGGCAGTAAGGAATTGGTCGAAGAGGCGGCAGATGCTGACAGCTGGGGCAACAGGATCGTCAGCTTTTTTACGGTGGGTGAATTTACACAGCTCTTTTCCCGTCAGAATATGCTTGCGCTGCTTATCTTTGCTTTCATGACAGGTTTTTCCGCAAGAAAGGCCGGGGAGCGCGGGCAGCCGTTCAGAATGTTCATAGCTTCCGGATATGAAGTGATGAAAGAGCTCCTGTTGCTGATTATGATGGCAGCCCCCATTGGCCTCGGTGCTTATTTTGCCTTCCAGGTGGCTACCCTGGGACCTCAGCTTTTCGGATTTTATGCTAAACCTTTAGGGCTTTATTATATCGCAGGTGTCATTTATTTCCTGGTATTTTTTTCACTGTACGCCTTTATGGCGGGAGGGGTAAACGGGATAAACAGTTTCTGGAAGAACGCTATCTACCCAACCGCCACAGCACTGAGCACCTGCAGCAGCTTTGCCACGATGCCGGCCAACCTGCAGGCCGCTTCTGAAATGGGCATTCCTGCGCAGATCTCCAATATTGTAATCCCGATCGGGACGACGCTTCATAAGAACGGCTCCTCCATGTCTTCGATCATTAAGATCTACGTGGCCTTTATGATCATCGGCAGAGACTTTTTCGACCCCATGAACCTGCTGCTGGCTTTAGGCATTACCGTTTTTGTAAGTATTGTAGCGGGAGGAATCCCCAACGGCGGATATATCGGCGAAATGCTCATGATCTCCGTATATAAACTTCCACAGGAAGCCATTCCTGCCGTGATGATTATCGGAACACTGGTAGATCCGCTGGCTACTGTTTTAAATGCGGTCGGGCAACTGGTGGCCTCGATGTTTGTCAGCAGGTTTGTGAAAGTTTGACACAATCCCGGCAGGTATATTTAAAACCTGCCTGCCTTCTATAAAAAACCTGCGCAGCTTTCGGGTGAAAGGTGCGCAGGTTTGAGGCAACTCCTGCTTAGGTTTAAGGCAAAACCTGCGCAGGTTTTTTTGGCTTACTTGTCTTTGGTAAAAGATGCAGTAGCAAGAGCATCCGTAATACGTTTACCGGGACGGTAGTTTACTTTCGCTCCTTTGATGAGGTTCACGTTAAATTTTTCTTCACTTTCGGCACCGCCACTGCTGAGACTGGGATAGAAGCTCCCCAATTTGTCGAGCCTGATGATTTTGCTGTTGGCAAGTTCTTTCTGAATGACGTTTTCGAGAGCAATTATGACTCCGCGAATATCTGCTTCACTGAGGGCAGAAAATTTTTCGATTTCTTTCACCAGGTCGTCGATGCTCATTTCACCTTCAGTTTTTACCTGTGCATACCATTTTTTGGTTCCTCCGCCAGTTACGCCTGGCTCACCGCGTTCGATTACTGTGTACTTGATAGACATTTGTGCTACATATTTAGATTAAGGGATAAACTTAATGAAATAATGATCGCTAAAAGAAAAGGAATTGTAGATAAATATCGACAAACTTGTAGATTTTTGTCTACAAAAATTACTCAGTCTTCCCAATCGATTTGCGGGTCAGGTAAACAGCGTCATCCGGTAAAGCTGGATATTTAAGGTTAAAGGCGATCATTACTCACTTCTTTTTATGGGCTCCAGATGCTCCAGCTCTTCAGGGGTAAACAGCCGATAGTTAACTTTAAATGTTTTGCCTAAAGGAGTTTCGAGGGAGAATCCTCCGGGTCCGAAGCCGTCGGTCACATCCAGTGTAAAATGAGAATACTGCCAGTACTCGAACAGGTCACGGTCGATCCAGAATTCATGATTGTGGATGGTCCCGATCATGGCATCATTCATCCTGGGATAAAAGCCGCCTTTTTCGAAGCACTGCGGCTGTGTCCCTTCGCAGCATCCTCCTGCCTGATAAAACATGAGATCGCCATATTTCTTCTCCAGCTCCCAAATGACCTCTAGTGCTTTTTCCGTAGCTGAAAGTCTTGATATTGTAGGTTCCATAATTTTTTGTTTTGTATTGATGTTCTTTTGTATACCAGAAGATTCAATAATGTATGGTTAATGTATTTAATGAATCGCAAGGCCAGACAAAGATTTATTATCATCTCCTGCATATTTTTAAGCTAAACAAAGGCATTTCATTTATTGAAGTAATACAAAGTTTGTACTCATCAGAATCCTTGTGTTACGATAATAAGCGAAGCGGCTTTGTCTATCTTAAAAAGGATAATACCATTTAAATACCATTTAAATAACCTTTGTATATCCTTGCGATAAATCATATGCAATCAAAATCTACCGCAAGGCCAGACAAAGATTGATTATCATCTCCTGCATATTTTTAAGCTAAACAAAGGCATTTCATTTATTGAAGTAATACAAAGTTTGTACTCATCAGAATCCTTGTGTTACGGTAATAAGCGAAGCGGCTTTGTCTATCTTAAAAGGATAATACTATTTAAATAAACTTTGTATATCCTTGCGATAAATCATATTGCAATCAAAATCTACCGCAAGGAGAGGCAATTATTAAAAAAGTTCGGCGAAATTTCATTTCGCCGAACCAGATATTGTTATTTTTAATGTGCACTTCCGGCAATATCGAGAACGATTCTTCCGTCGATCTGTCCTTTTTTCATTTTATCAAAGACGTCGTTGATATCTTCCAGTTTCGCAGCGGTTACCGTGGCTTTTACCAGTCCTTCATTGGCAAAATCGAGGGCTTCCTGAAGATCTTTCCTTGTTCCGACAATAGATCCTCTTACGGTAATTCTCTTCAGCACGGTTTCAAAGATCGGAAGTTCGAATGAACCGGGAGGAAGACCGTTCAGCGCAATGGTTCCTTTTCTTCTCAGAACGTCAATTCCCTGCTTGAAGGCGATGGGAGAAACCGCTGTAATCAATGCGCCGTGCATTCCGCCGACTTCTTTATGTAGGTATTCTCCAGGATCTGTGTTTCTTGCATTGACTATCACATCGGCTCCTAATTTTTTTGCCAGTTCCAATTTATCATCAGCAACATCAATCGCTGCCACATGCATTCCCATTGCTTTTGCATACTGAACGGCCACATGTCCCAATCCTCCGATTCCGGATATGGCGACCCATTCTCCGGGTTTTGTTTCCGTTTCTTTTAATCCTTTATATACGGTAACCCCCGCACAAAGGATCGGTGCAATCTCTAAAAAGTTGACATCACTTTTCAGATGCCCCACATATCTTGAATCGGCAATCACGTATTCTGCAAAGCCACCGTCTACGCTGTAACCACCATTCTGCTGGGCTTCACAGAGGGTTTCCCACCCGGTAATGCAGTAATCACAACATCCGCATGCGGAATACAGCCACGGTACGCCAACAGCATCTCCTTCCTTTACATACGCTTCCGGACCGCAGGCCACTACGATTCCTACTCCTTCATGGCCGGGGATTAGAGGCATTTTAGGTTTTGCGGGCCAGTCGCCATCCACCGCATGGAGGTCGGTGTGGCAAACCCCGCAGGCCATTACCTTTACCAGTACTTCATATCTTCCCGGCACACGCACCGGAACTTCTTCAATTTTTAACGGCTGACCATACCCCTGTACCACTGCCGCTTTCATCGTTTTTGGAATCATATTCTGAGTTTTTTAAAGTTGATTTTTAGTTTTTAATTGACCATAGACTACACTGATCTGCCTTTTCTATTACGCTCGCAGATTTTGCAGATTGAGCAGATTTTTTTGCATGAGATCTGAAAACCGGTGTACTCTGTGGCATTTTTCTGTAAGTTCACTGATTGAGCGGATTCTTATTTGCATCCTGATCTGCGCTATCTCCATAATCTGCGGGAGTTCTGTTACGCTCGCAGATTTTGCAGATTGAGCAGATTTTTTTTGCATGAGATCTGAAAACCGGTGTACTCTGTGGCATTTTTCCTTTAAGTTCGCTGATCAGGTGGATTCTTATTTGCATCCGGATCTGCGCTATCGGCAAAATCTGCGGGAGTTCTTTTATGCTCGCACATTTTGCAGATTGAGCAGATTTTTTTTGCATGCAGATCTGAAAACCGGTGCAATCTGTGGCAGAAGATATTTCAAAACTGTTATATCGTCTGTTTTTTTAATTCCCGCAGATTGCACGGATTTCAGGAACCTGATATTTAAAATTAAAAGAAACCTAATTTGTTTTTGTTGTAGGAGATCAGCATGTTTTTGGTCTGACGGTAATGGTCGAGCATCATCTTGTGGTTCTCACGTCCGATTCCCGACTGTTTGTACCCTCCGAAAGGCGCTCCCGCAGGATAAGAATGGTACTGATTGATCCAGACTCTTCCCGCCTGGATCTTACGCGGAATGTTGTACAGCTGATGCGCATCCCTGGTCCAAACCCCTGCTCCAAGTCCGTAGATGGTATCGTTGGCAATCTTAATGGCATCCTCCTCATCTTTAAAAGTGGTAAACGCCAGTACAGGGCCGAAGATTTCTTCCTGGAAGATTCTCATCCTGTTGTTTCCTTTGAAAATAGTAGGCTGAATGTAATAACCGTCTTCAAGTCCTTCCCCAACATGGTTTACATCACCTCCTACCAGCACTTCCGCTCCTTCTTCTTTGCCTAATTTGATATAAGAAAGGATCTTATCTTTCTGAATCTGGGAAGCCTGAGCCCCCATCATCACCGTTTTATCCAATGGATTTCCTACTTTGATGGCTTTTACCCTTTCGATCACTTTCGCTATGAAGGCATCCGCAATATCTTCCTGCACCAGCAATCTCGACGGACATGTACAGATCTCACCCTGGTTCAGGGCAAAAAGAACAGCCCCTTCGATAGCTTTGTCCAGGAACTCATCATCGGCATCCATTACAGAACTGAAGAACACGTTTGGCGATTTGCCTCCCAGTTCCAGCGTCACCGGAATGATATTTTCGGTGGCATACTGCATCACAAGACGACCTGTCGCGGTAGATCCTGTGAAAGCCGCTTTGGAAACTTTAGGGTTCGTAACCAGGGCTCTTCCTAATTCCGCCCCGAAACCGTTGACGATATTCACGACTCCCGCAGGCAGCAGATCGCCGATGATCTCCATTAAAACCATGATGGAAATTGGGGTGCTTTCCGCAGGTTTCAATACGACACAGTTTCCTGCCGCCAGGGCCGGAGCCAGTTTCCATACCGCCATCAGGATCGGGAAGTTCCACGGGATGATCTGAGCGATCACTCCCAGCGGTTCATGCACGATCAGCGACACGGTATCTTTATCTAATTCATTATGCGACCCTTCTTCTGCGCGGATCACCGAAGCAAAATATCTGAAATGATCGACCGCCAGAGGAAGATCGGCAGCCAGGGTTTCTCTTACGGCTTTTCCGTTATCGATTGTTTCTACGGTGGCCAGGTATTCGAGGTTTTGCTCGATACGGTCTGCGATTTTATTTAGAATAACGCTTCTTTCTGTAGACGACGTATCCTTCCAGGTCTGGAATGCTTTTTCTGCGGCATTCACTGCCATTTCAAGATCTTCTTTGGAAGAGTGTGCCGCCTGAGTGAATTTTTTGCCGTCAATGGGTGATACGACGTCAAAGTATTCACCGTTTACAGGTGCGGTAAACTTTCCGTCGATATAGTTGTCATATACTTTTTTGAACTCAGGCCATTGCAATAAGGTCTCTGATTGTTGTTGTGTTGTAGTGCTCATATTCGTACAATTTTTATTTTTTCTGTAAAGCCAAGTTACACTTCCGACTGATCTTCGGATAGCAAAATCGTACAAAAAGACTTCAAAATCGTGCAGGAAGATAATTTTATCATTCGTTAACATTCATTAAATATCATATTTTCCTATATTTGAGATAAGCGGAAACCTAAAATTGTTTAGCAATGAATGACCAGAAATTCTTACTCAAAACCCCTGAACTGAAGAAGGAAAACCAGCTTTTGAGCTTAGTGGAGAACCAGACGAAATTCAATTTAAACAATTGCGAACTGAGTATTTATGAAACCCACAAGGCCGCTTTTGACGTAAAACTGCATTTTGAAACCATTGCGTTCACCGCTATGCTCCGTGGAAAAAAGCACATGAAACTCGATAACAAAACCGGTTATTTTGACTATTACCCCGGGGAAAGTGTTCTGGTATCGCCCGGAGAAACCATGGTCATTGATTTTCCCGAAGCTGATCTGGTTCCCACGCAATGCATCTCGCTAAGCCTCAACCCCGAGTTTATCGAAAATTCCCTGAACCACCTGAACTATCATTTACCCAAAACCGATGAAACCTCACAGTGGAACATCGAACTGGATGAATATTTTCTTTTCAACAATAAATCTTTAGCTTCTGCCACCAACAATATCATGCGTATTGCGATGGACGATAATTCACAGAAAGACATCATGGCAGATTTTGCCATTAAAGAGCTTTTAATACGCCTTATGCAGACCCAGGCCAGAGGTATGGTTGAGAAAAATATTGCGAAAAACAAATCCAGGATCGGTTTTGCAGTAGACTATATCCGGAAGAATCTTCATCAGAAACTATCCATTGAAAGCATCGCAAAGCTTGCCTACGTGAGCAAGTCTAATTTCTTCAGAATGTTTAAAGACGAACTGGGAACATCCCCAAACGAATTCATTCTTCACGAGAGAATCAACAGGGCAAAAGAGCTGCTGAAAAGCAAGAACAGCATCAAGGAAACGGCCTATCAGACCGGTTTTTCCGATACCAATTATTTTACAAGGGTTTTTAAGCAGCTGGTAGGCGTTACGCCGAAGAATTATCAGGATAGTATTATAATATCTCAATAACCGCTTTGATTCCTCCAAAAGATATCATTGAATTTCTCTTCGGCATCAAGATAAGTCAAAGAACAAACCTGGTGATCAATCTTTCCATGCTTGTTGTTATGGCGATTGTCTTTCTTTATATTAAAAAAGCATCCCATAATTGAGATGCTTTGCTTCAGTTTATTTTTGATGATGATAATACCTTGCTCCTTTTAAGACCGGATTTTCCATTTCTACGTATTTCAGCCCGAAACCTTTGTAGTCTTTGTTTACCGATTCCTCAAATTGCTTTCTGTGAAGCTTTTCATAGGTTTCAAAATTGATTGGCTGTCTGTTTTTCAATTCGTCAAACATATTCCATTTTGCAACAACCTCCTTCCAGTTTTCAGAAATTTTTCCGGCAAAAACCTTTGATTTCGATCCGCTTCCGTATCCTAAGAATCCTATTTCCTGCCCTTTAAGTTCTTCATTCTCGTTAAAAGAAGTCTGCAGAGCAGATAGCATTGCCATAAAGATGGATGCGGTGTACATATTTCCTATTTCCGATGAAGCTCTTTGAGACTTCTCGATTTTTTCATTGATGAAGCTGATGTACTCTTCAGATTTAGCAACTGCTTTTTGTTCTTCCGGCGTTTCATAGGCCAGTCCGTTTTCCATACTGTAGATTTCCGTGAAAACCCTTTTTCCGTGAAATGCATACGGAAGGTGGAAAATCAGGTATTTCCAGTGTTCGTAAGGTTTATCTTTTCCTGTGAGCTCTTTGTAATGTTCATACGCCTCCCTGATCCTGTCCTGGTAACACTGATTGGAATATTGCCCGTCGAAAACCGGCTCGTCGGTAAACACTTCTATTTTTTCAGGATAGTTTTCGGGAGCACTGGTCAATTCGTTCTTTTTGAAATGACGTCTCGGCTTAAAGAAATCGAAGACCGATTCAGTGGCCACACCCCAGTTGTTTTCGATTTCCAGAAGATCCGGCTTTGAAGAAACCAATACAGCGACTGCCCCACCACCTTGTGTGTATTCTCCGGGTGAAGACAGTTCGTATTTCGCATAATCGCTGGCGATCACCACTGCTTTTTTATCCGGGTTTGCGCGTACAAAATCCAGTGAATTGTGAAGCGCATCCACCGCACCAATGCAGGCGAACGTCATGTCCACAACATCACAGTTTCTGAACACCCTTGCCCCGAATTCAGGTTCCAGGACTTCCTCCACCATCTGCATGGCGTAAGAGGCGGTAGGCTTGGCCGCATCCAGGGCGCTTTCGGTTCCCAGATAGATTCTTGCTATTTCTTTCGGATTAAGACTATAATCTCTGATCAGTTTAAGCAACGCTTCCGCAGCAAATGTGGCCGCATCTTCATGCACATCGGGAAAGCCCATTTTATGGAGACCAAGTCCTTTTTCAAGCTTGGCAGGTTCTATATTTCTATTTTCAGCTAATTCTTTAATTTCCAAATATAAAGAGGGCACATAAAAACTTGCCGCCTCAATTCCAAAAGTCATATGATTTAATTTTGATACGAATTTAAAAAATGTAAACGTTTAATCAGTAATGATTATAGCGAAATTTATAAAGTATGATTTATATTATACAAAAAAATCCGCCTCAGTTGTGAGACGGATTCCTTATGTACAAAGTTTTGGTTCTTATTTGAAATCTTCAATCGCTTTGTTGATTGCGTCAATCTGTTTGTTAATGCTTGCTGCATTCTGCGGATTCTGTTTAAGGAGGTCCATTTTTTTGTTAAGACCGTCTTTCAGCATTTGGGATATCATCATTTTTGCCTGCGGATTTTCTCCGATTTCCGATTTGGCATGGCCGAGCATTTTAGTGATGCTTTCTGTGGCTTTTAGGTTGTCTGAGCTCATAATCCAGTTGTACCCTTCTTCTGCAGACTTTCCCAGCTCCGGATTCTGGAATTTGATGAAAGGATAGAATGCCGCAAACTGCGCGATATTCGCCATCTGGGAGGTCACTTTATTTTTTACGATAAGCGGCAACATCTGTGCGGCAAGGGTTTCAGAAGCACCATCAAGATCAATTTTATCGGCGTAGCTGCCTGCTTTTGAAGGATCAACGGCAACGATAGCGCCTACAGAGCTGCCTTTTACAGCATTGGAAACCGCACTGACCCCTTTTTCAAAGATCGGCATATACTTTTTATCTTTCGTTTTTGCCAAAGCCGAAATGGCCGCAGCCTGCACCAAAGTTTTAGGATCATTGGCTGCCAGCTTTTCAACTTCTGCGCCCATTGCCTTAAACTGCTCAGGATTTGACAAGTCCATTAACTGAAGGGCTTTCATTCTCGTCCTGAAGAAAGGATCTTTAAGGGCAGCTGCCAGTAATTTAGTTGCCGCAGGATTTTTTCCTACCTGGTCTTTGATTCCGTTCAGGGCATTGTATTTACTTTTAAATTCTTTAGAGCCCGAGAACTGCATTAAATATTGCTCCGGCGTTTTAGAATCTTTGATATCTGCCAGCAAAACACCGTCTGCATTGATATTTACAAGATCTGCATTTTTCGACACGTCAAAATTGAACGTATTTTTCGCTTCTGCATTTACCCACACATTGTATCTTTTCGGTTTCCCGTTTTCGTAGACATCTATTGCAAGAGGAAACTGGAAAGGCTGGTCCTGCGTCTGCTCGATCGTCACTGCAACCTGCTTTTTCACCGGCTCAAAAGTATAGGAGTAAGAGATCTTCGGGTTTCCGCTTCCGAAATACCACTGATTAAAGAACCAGTTCAGATCTTTCCCGGAAACTTTTTCGAAAGACAGTCTTAGCTGATGTGCTTCCGCATTCTGGTATTCATAGGTTTTCAGGTAATCCTGCATTCCGGCGAAAAAAGCATCGTCTCCAAGGTAGTTTCTGAGCATGTGAAGAATCCCGCCACCTTTCTGATAGGTGACCAGATCAAAAACATCTTCCCGTGAGTCGTAATTGAACCGAACCAGATTTTTATCAAAATTACCCGGCGTACTGATGTACATATTCACATCTTTCATCTGGTGGTAATCGGCCTGGTCTTTTCCGTATTTATGCTCGTTCCACAGATATTCGGAATAATTGGCAAACGATTCATTTACGGTAAGATTGCTCCAGCTTTCGGCCGTTACCAGATCTCCAAACCAGTGGTGGAACAATTCATGGGCAATGGTATCTTCCCAGGTATTTTCATCGATAAGCTGTCCCGGCTTCTGAAGAATATCGCTTCCGTGAAGTGTTGCCGTGGTATTTTCCATTGCTCCGCTGACGTAATCCCTTCCTGAAATCTGTGCATATTTTGCCCACGGATAATCATAGCCCAGTCTTTTAGAGAAAAACTCGATCATTTCAGGAGTGTTTCCATAGATCTGTTTTGCGTAGGGCTCATATTCTTTTTCAATATAATAATCCACCGGAATATTTCTCCATTTATCTTTTACGATCGCATACTCTCCCACTCCCATGAAAAATAGATAGGTGGAGTGCCTTTTATCCATCACCCAATGATCCGTTCTCAGGCCGTTGGCTTCCTTCTGAGAATCTTTCATAATTCCGTTGGAAAGGGTAACATATTTGTCGGGAACGGTCATGTAAATTTCCTGTGTGGTCTTCTGATTAGGTTTGTCGATGGTCGGAAACCATGCGGAAGAAGATTCGGTTTCGCCCTGCGTCCAGATCTGGGTAGGCACATCGGGATCTTTTCCCTGTGCATTAATGAAATAGAGGCCTTTGGCATCGCTGATCGCTGCGCTTCCTTCCTGTTTTACTTCATTCGGACGGGCAGTATACTTAATATATACTGTAAAATCCTGATTTTTGGGGTATGTTTTATCTAAAGTGACCTTCAATACATCATTTTTATAGTCATATTTTAAAGGCGCTTTTTTACCGTTCATGTCCAACGCCACTTCATGGATCAGCATGCCTTTTGCATCGAGGGTCAGCTCATTGGAAGGATAAAAAAACGGAGATGCCGTGAGCCATTCTTCACCGTTCATCTGCTCTTTCTGATAGTCGAAATTTACTTTAAGTTTGGTATGCTTGAGTTCCGTTGCTTTCGTATGAGTGGCTCTGTAGACCTTTTCTCTTCCGGAAGTATCCGTTTGTGCCGCTATATTTGTAGAAAAGAACATTCCCAAAAGAGCGATCGATAAAATGGCTTTTTTCATTATGATTAAAAATTATTTTTTTGTTAAAATATCAAAAATATCGTTGACGAGTGTTTCGTAATCCCCTTTTTTGAACTGTTCCTTGGTTTTGGCAAACGCCTTTTTCAGTTCGCTTTCAGGATTTTCATCGTCAATGATTTCTGCCGAATCCACCCCTTTCAGCTGAAGGATGGCATTTTTTAGCACTTCAGCGTCTGCGTTTTTTTCAACATTTACTTTTATATATTTCATATTTATTTTGATTTAAGGGTATTGTAAACGGCGAGAATCCATTTCTCCAAATTTAAAACTTATTTCATAAAGAACGGACGTCAGGGAAGCATTAAGGAATATTTTTTTGAAAGACGTTGCTAAGCTTAATTTTTACGTAAAAAGCCATCTTTTACGGTCAAAATACCGATGGAAACGTGACTTTGCTTTATGGATTCATTGAATGACCTTTTTCAACAGTGCCGTAAATGATTGAAAAATAATAAATTGCACTTGATCGCCTCTTCTAACTGGTTGATTGCTTCTTCTAACTGGTTGATGGCTTCTTCTGACTGGTTGATCGTCTCTTCGGAACGGTTGATTGTTCATTCGGAGTGGTTGATCGCCTCTTCGGAACGCTTTATTGCCGTTTCGGAACGCTTGACTGATTCTTCGAAGTGATTGAAAGGCTCAACGTAACGACCAGCACTCTCATTTAAGTTCTGAAGGCCATCACATAATTCATAATGGCCTCAACCGAATGCCTGATTAATTATTTTGACCTGATCATTTTTCCCTTTTTGTAAAGAAATATTATTTTACAGTCGCTTTTTCTTTCCATATTATAGACATGGATTTTTTCAGGATCGATACCATTCATTTTGCAAAGCATCGGAGCTTCCCAAGTGTTGTAAAAAACGGGTTCTCTGAACGTAAAGCCAGGATTGGTTTTAACCTCAGCACTCATATTGTAATCCAGGCAAATATCCCCGTGTGTGATGTTGTTTTGTTTTAAGGCCGTCCGCAGTTTGCCGAACATTTCATGATTAAAATGATTCGCATATATCCACGAATTCTTGGCACTGATGTTCGTCGCCAGGAAAAGAAACGCAACAAAGCCTAAAAGTGACGCGATAATTTTACTTTTAAAATTTAGTTTAATTCCTAAAAAAATAACCGCTGAAATAATGAATAAGGTATAAAAAAGTCTTACGGCGCCCAGATTCCGGTTATCAAACCCGAAAAGAGTGGGCCTGTAGGATGAAAACAGGAAGATGCTCATCGCTAAAAGAATTCCAGTAAAAGAGATGATTCCTAAGTTTTTGAAACGACGTATTTCATTTTTAAAATCATACCCTGAAAACACTTTATAAACCAATGATGGAATAATGAGTACCGCCATCCATTCATAAAGGTTTAATTTTTTTAAATTCAAAATACCTTTATATACGCCCACAAAAACATCCCTGAAAAATAATTTTACGGCATAGATAAAGATGTGCAGTATTCTTTCAACATTAAATATTTTGCTGATTTCATCCCTCTGATAGGAGTTTTCAAAGACAGCAGGCTGAATAATTTTCCGGAAAATGATGATGAAGCCAACCGTTAAGATCATGAATATCGCTCTCTTTTTATTTTCTTTAATGAAGTACAGATGCAAAAGAACAAGAGGTAAAAAAATCTCGTAACTGAATACGGAAGCGATGAATAGTAAAGAGCTGCCCCATATATTTTTATGAACGTATAAACAATAAATACTCAGACAGAAGAATAGGGTTGCCAGGTTTGAGTTGAGCATGATCGGCGAAAACTGGATACTGGTGCCGATCACAGAACAGGAATACAACAAAGCCAGCAGCCCGGCCCATTGTGGAGACGCTATTTTCTGCGCCACCCGATACATGACTAATAAAGAAAGCGGAAAGAAAAATAATCCCAGCCAGTAGACAGATTCGCTATATCCGGAAAGAAACATCAATGTTCCCGTCATAAATCCCGACACCGGCCTTGCCGCCATGGTATGGGAATCCAGAAATGAATATATAAATTTGAAATATGGTTGTGAGATATTTCCGGATTCATAGATTTTACTAAGATCGTCTGCCAGTGCTGCTTTATGTTTAAAAATGCAAAAGCTTATATAGAGGGCATACGCTATGACTGAAATATTCAGGAGCAGAAGATCATTACCTAATTTTTTTTTCATGCTATTTTTTTTCCAAAATTTGTGTGAAATTTCACATCAAAAATAACGGATTTGCGGCAATTAGAAAAGATGTTTCTGCAATATCAGTTCTGTCAGATCGCTACAGGTGCTTTAATGCCAGGATGCGGATCGTAATTTTCCAACGTAAAATCTTCGAAGTCGAAGTCGAAAATGTTTTTGATTTCCGGATTCAGCTTCATCGTTGGCAGTGGTCTCGGATCCCTTGAAAGCTGTTTTTTCACCTGCTCGAAATGGTTGTTATAGATATGAACATCTCCAAAGCTGTGCACGTAATCCCCTACTTCAAGACCGCAAACCTGGGCCACCATCATCAGCAATAAGGCATAGCTCGCAATATTGAAAGGAACCCCCAGAAAAACATCGGCACTTCTCTGATACAGCTGCAGCGACAGTTTTCCGTCGGCTACATAAAACTGGAACAAGGCATGGCAGGGTGCCAGCGCCATATTCGGGATTTCGGCAACATTCCAGGCAGATACAATTAATCTTCTGGAGTCCGGATTTTTTTTGATCTGATCAATGACTTCGGTAATCTGGTCTACGATTTTTCCGTCTGCACCGTTCCAGCTTCTCCACTGTGCGCCGTAAACGGGTCCCAGATCGCCGTTTTCATTGGCCCATTCGTCCCATATGGAAACGCCGTGATCATTGAGATATTTTACATTGGTATCACCTTTCAGGAACCACAACAGCTCATAGATAATAGATTTCATGTGAACCTTTTTTGTAGTGACCAGCGGAAAACCTTTTGAAAGGTCATATCTTAGCTGGTAGCCGAAAACACTTCTGGTTCCCGTTCCGGTTCTGTCGGTTTTATCGGTTCCATTGTCTAAAATATGTTGTAAAAGGTCTAGGTAATTCTGCATTGGAAAGATTTTGTGGCCCAAATTTAAAGAAAGAATTTCAAAATATATCAAAAAAAGCATCCATTTTCATAGACGCTTTGTATGGCTGAAAGGCTCAGATTCTATTATACTGCGGTGTAGCCTCCATCGACAAGATAATAACCTCCGGTCATGAATGATGATTTTTCTGAACTCAGGAATAGGACCAGTTCGGCAACTTCTTCAGCTTTTCCAAGTCTGCCCATCGGGTGTTTCGCGATAAGAGCATTTTTCATATCATCACTCAGGCTTTCTAAAAGCGGGGTATCAATATAAGCAGGGCCTACCGCATTGCAACGGATATTTTTCTGTCCGTATTCGGCACCGATATTTTTCGTAAGACCTACGACTCCGTGTTTTGCAGCGGTATATGCCGAGGAAAGCGGGGCCGCCACCGTTCCGTGAATCGAAGCCATATTGACGATTATTCCGCCTCCGTTTTTTTCCATCTGTTCAAGCTCATATTTGCATCCGTAAAAAACACCATCGAGGTTGATGCTTAGTACTTTTCTCCATCCGTCGAGGCTATAATCGCCGGTTTCGGCCTGTTCGCCACCTATTCCCGCATTGTTGCAGGCAATATCTAAACGTCCGTAAATCTCAACGGTTTTTTGTACAAGTGCTTCTACTTCTTCAGGTTTAGCGGTATCGGCTTTTACAAATGTTGCTTCGCCACCTTTCGCTTTGAGGTCTTCAACCGCCTGCTGTCCGTGTTCTTCATTGATGTCTGAAATGATGACTTTGGCACCTTCTTTAGCATACGCATGGGCAATAGCTAATCCGATTCCTGATCCGGCCCCTGTAACCAGGGCTACTTTGTTGTCTAAAATTCCCATATTGATAACTTTTATTTGTATTCAAAAGGTACCACAAACCGGGCCAAAACCGGCAAATTGCTTCATAAGTAAGCATTAAAGTTTTCTTAAAATTTACTCGGGACACCAAGTTGGCAAAACCATTATGTTGCGACATAATTCGACATAAATGACTACCATATTTCTATAATGGTCTGGGAGATATTGTTTACGGTAAAGGTCTGTCCCGGAGCCAACGCATTCATTGATTTAGCCAGGGGAGATTCGGGGGATACTGTAATGATCTTATGATTGTCCACAATGAGATCTCCGGCGGAAACCGCAATATAAAACAGACCTTTTTCAGTTTGCACCAGGGCTCCGGTCTGCACTTTTGGGCATGGTTCTGCGGTGATCTTCTGAAGTGATGCCTGTTGATTTAATGTTTCGTTAAGCTGTCTCTGCAAATTATTAATTTCCTGCTGCAGCATTTCTCTTCCGGTTTCGTATTTGTCTCCCATCGAGCTTTTGGTATCGTTATTTGAAGCGCGCGTGCTTTCTATTAAATCTTCAAACTTCCGGATTTTTTCCATCAGCCTGTCTTTTACCATTTCCAAAATCCCAGATTTATCCATATCGGTATTCATTTTCATTATACATCCAAATTTATTGAATAAATCTTACCTCTATTCAGTCTTTTGGATATAACATAATATTAAACTTTAAAAATTTATTCCTAATAATCTTTCATTGAGGAATATCATTTGAAAAACGTTGTCAAGAGACATCTCATCAAACAACTATAACATTCTGTTTTTGAGTTATCTAAAATTAGTTAACATAATAAAATTTTTATCACCACTATTTGAAAATTATTTAAATTTATACCATACAAAAAATATAAACTTTTAGTCTTTTTTAAAGCCTGAAAAAGTGGTACGGGAAATTCCCCGTCATTTAAAAATCTAATTTTCAACTATCATTGATGTAAAAAATTAGTAATTTCATACAATGTTTCATAAGAGGCTACCCAGATTTGGATAGCCTCTTTTTCATTAATTAAATATTCTCAGAAGATCCCTTTCCGGAATTCCTACTTTTCAAAAACTGCATAATCGCCAGGTTGGAAACTGAAATTTTTTCCTTCTCCAAAATTTTTGTTCATTTTGGTGAAAACATTTTTGAAAATTCCCGATACATGCTGGTCTTCAATGCTGAAATCGACTGGTTCTTTCGACAGATTCAATACGACCAGAACTTCGTCATTGCCATTTTTGCGCAGGTAAGCGAAAATTTTATCATTTGCCGTTGTATTCAGAATATAGGTTCCAACGTTGGGATCTCCTCCTCTTAAGGCAGGATTTGCGGATTTAAGATTCAGCAAAACTTTATAAAAGTCTGACATCTGGTAATCATTCGTCCATTCGATGGGATCTTTCTCAAAAAACTCGAGGCGCTTCATATTGGGAAGTTCCTGCCCGGAATACAAGAGCGGGATTCCGTTCCATGTGGCTGAAAAGACCGCTATCGGCTTTGTGATCACGCCATATTTTTCGTATTCGGTTCCGTTCCATGAGTTTTCGTCGTGATTGGTAGTAAACCACGCTCTCATCGAACCATCACCGATATTGGAATATTGAATTAAAAGATCCTTTAGCTCCTGTAGCGGAAGGTTTTTCTTGTAATAATCTTCGGATTTGTGCATCCATTTCCAGGAGTAGCTGGCGTCGAATACCTTTCCGTATTCCGGATTTTCAAGCTCATCATATTCTCCGATCCAGAAGAGGGGTTTTATTTTTTCCACTTCAGGGCGTGCCTGCTGCCAGAAATCGACTTCTACCCATGAAGCAAGGTCACAGCGAAAGCCGTCGATCCCGGTTTCCCTGACCCAGAATTTCATGGCATCGATCATCGCAAGGCGCATTTCCTGGTTTTTATAATCCAGTTCTATGATATCATCCATTCCCGATGCGCGGTGGAAGCTTCCGTCCGGATCTTTCAGATAAAATTCGGGATGTGTTTTTGTCCATACGTGATCCCAGCCGGTATGATTAGCTACCCAGTCGATGATGACTTTGAATCCAAGGCGGTGGGCTTCATTCACCATGTGTTTAAAATCATTCATGGTCCCGAATTCCGGGTTAATGGATGTATAATCTGCGGCAGCATACTGACTCCCGAGGCTTCCTTTTTTATTCAGCTGGGCAATGGGAGTCACCGGCATGAACCATAAGGTTTTTACGCCCATGGACTTTAGCCTTGGCATTTCTTTTTCAAATGCCCTGAAGGTTCCTTCTTTGGTATATTGTCTTACATTGACTTCATAAATATTGGTGGTGTGTTTCCAGTCTTTGGGTAGATCCGTCATCTTCTTCGTGGTATTTTGAGTGGCACAGGAAATGATTCCCAAGCCCATTATCGCTATTAAAATTAATTTTTTCATTAATTCTCTTTTAACAAAAATAGGAATTGTGATCGTAAAAAGGGAAAATATGGAAGATGAATTTTATGAAAAGTACCGTGAAGGATTTTTCACATGAACCCGAACTTTTAAACCACAAAAGGAATAAAAGATTATGAAACCGGATATTAAAGAGGGATCAATTATGCTGAGTAAGCTCACAATAGTTTTAAAAAATCTTTGATCTTTATTGGAGGGAGATTTAAACTTCTGGATGAAACCCAATTAATGCATAAAAATACAGGAGAATAAAAAAATCGATGATTTTCATTGAATCATCGATCTGTGGGAATATGCTCTATAAGCTATTTCTGAATGAGTTGCTGTAGCTTTGCCACCATCTCATCTTTTTCTTTCAGCATCCTTTCGTAAAGCGCTATTTTTTCTTCATGAAGTTCCATAATTTTTTCTATAGGATGAAAGTTGATGGTTCCATAGTTGAAAGAATTGTTGAAAGCATTTTCGCCGAAAGTATTAGAAATAATAGTTACTGCCTGCTCTTCATCAAAATTCTTAAATGCCTCTACAGGGATTTTAAGGACTTCCGAAATCTTTTGCAGCAAGGCTTCTTCCACCTCTGCTTTCTGTTCCAGGAGGGAAATTTTCTTCTGATTCCAGTCTTCACCAAGATCGAACGCCATGGCTTCCTGTTTGATTCCGAGCATTTCCCTGAATCGTTTGATGTTTCTTCCCTGATGTATTTTCTGTTCCATTTGTTGTTTTTTTTAATATTGATTTTAAAAATTGATAGTAAAGATAAAGAAATATGGTAAAAATTAAAAATTTGCTTTGGAATAAAATATCTGTGTTACGGCATGGATTAATTATGTGAAAATTGCCGCCATTGAGAATCACGATCCAAAAATTCTGATGGTGTCTTCCACCCTAGCCCCGATTGCCGCGGCATCCTTTTTTTGAAGTGGGAAAAGCTGGGCAAAAAAAGATACAGCAGAAAGCGGGAAACAGCTGCAAATAGGAATCATGAATTTTGACCGATGGGTGATGAATGATGATTGATGACTGATTCTATTGATATTCTTATGATCAAAAAAGCCCCGAATTTTCATTCAGGGCTGTATATTTTTTATGGTTTACGATTATCTTTCGTCATCACTGTCATCTTCATCATCGAAAACATCATCGTTGTAGTCTTCTTCTTCCTCGTCATCAAAATTTTCATCGTCGTCATCTGCAAAATTGCCGGTTACCGCAAAATCGTCTTCGAATCCGAAATCATCGTCCATTAAAGGCATTGCAGATTTCTTTTTAGATCCTCCGGTTCCGCTTTTACTTGGTGCTTTTAAAGGAACGTTTCCGAACCTGTACACCGTGATCGGATAATTTACGCCTTTGGTTTCATCAATGATTTCTACCAATTCGCAGAAAAATTCCCAAAGATCCAGCAGTCCGTACTGGAATTGGGCTTTATCACCTGCATTTTCGAAAGCTTCATCGATGTATACATCCGACATAATCTCTCCGTCGCCATCATCACTCATGTCTTCCAACGGAACACTTTTTACGATCGTTCCGTCTTCTTCCAGCAGATTAAAAGCAGACAGCTCATCTCCCTGCAAGCTGAACGCGCTTTTAATTCCTAAGTGTAAGTTCCATAGCGTCTGTTTTCCTTTAACTTCGATATCCCGGAAAATATCTTCTTTCGCATCTAATATTACGCGGATTTTATAAACCATCAGTTTTAAAATTACTTTTTACCTTTATTATTATGATAAATCTCTGTTGCAAATATAAAATAAATGAGAGGTGACAAAAAAATATTTCAGGATTTTTTAAATTATTTTTTTTTCTTACATTTTGCAGCAATTATTTACTTTTTTCAAGCATAAAACTGAATTTTGTACCTTCAAGATACACACTTTCCACGGTAATATTTTCGTTGTGCGCTTCCAGGATATGCTTCACAATGGCCAGCCCCAGTCCTGAGCCTCCTTCTCTCCTGCTGCGGCTGGTTTCCACGCGGTAGAATCTTTCAAAAATCCTCGGAAGGCTTTCGGATTTGATTCCCATCCCGTTGTCGATCACTTCGATCAGGACTTTATTTTTAAGAACACTGGTTTTTACAACGACTTTGGCTTCCTGCCTGTTGGCGTAATGGATCGCATTGGAAATAAGGTTGATAAAAACCTGGGAAATCTTCTGTTTGTCTGCCTCCACAAAAATCTGCGGATGCAGGGTCTGAATCTGCAGGGAAGCATTGTGTTTTTCGGCTTCGAGGTCGAGAAGGTCGAAAATTTCTTTGATCAGTAAGTTGACATCAAATTTGGATAAGGTAAGGTTTATTTCGCCCGCTTCCAGCCTGTTGATCATATCAAGATCGGTAACGATGGCAATGAGCCTTTCTACGGATTTATCGATTCGTTCCAGGTATTTGTCACGGATGGTGAGATTGTCTACCCCGCCGTCACGCAGCGTTTCAACATATCCCTGGATGGAAAACAGAGGGGTTTTAAGTTCGTGAGAAACATTTCCGATATATTCTTTTCGGTAGCTTTCCATTTCTTTCATCATATCCAGCTCGGTGACTTTCTGCTGATTGAGATCTGAAAATCGTTCTCCCAATTCTTTGATCGTAATGTTTTCATTATCATGAGTCACAATCTCCTGGGGAAGAAGCTGAGATAAGCCACGAACCTGTTTTTTTCCGTAATAGTTAAAAAGAAGTTCAAGGACAATATAATTGGTAATAAAAATGACGATAAGGCAGATAAAAAGCCCGATATTGAAGAAAGGAGTATCGTAATAGAGATCTTTTAGCGAATCGAAAGTGATTACTAAAAGAAACATCACCAATGTCAGGAGACAAGAGGCGACGAGGGTAAGTCTGTAAAATTTCAATTTTACAATTTTTTATGGGTTGATGTAAAGATAGGAAATTGAAACTGAGTATTAAACGATAAGTTTATACCCAATTCCTTTTAATGTCTGAATGGTATTGATACCAAGCTTTTCCCTTAATCTGCGGATGTGGACATCGATGGTTCTTTCGCCTACAATGACGTCATTTCCCCAGACTTTTTCCAGGATCTCTTCTCTTTTGAATACTTTTTCCGTATTGGAAGCCAGTAAATAAAGAAGATCAAATTCTTTTTTAGGAAGCAAAAACTGCTGTCCGCTTTTTGATACTCTGAAATTGTCTTTATCGATCACAAGGTCACCGATCTCGATAAGCTTGGAGTTGTCGGACACCTGAGAGGTAAGCTGAAGCAGTGCATTTACCTTTGAAATAAGGATTTTCGGTTTGATAAGTTTAACAATGTAATCATTGGCGCCTGCCTGGAAACCTGCCAGCTGTGAGAATTCTTCACTTCTTGCAGAAAGAAAAACAATCAGTGTTTTTTGAAGTTCTTTAACTTTTCGAAGTTCCTGACATGTTTCGATACCGTCTTTTTCGGGCATCATCACATCCAATAAGATAAGATCAGGGACAATTTCTTTGGCTTTTTCTATACCTTCGTTACCATTTGTGGCGGTAAAGATATCGTAGCCTTCTTTTTCTAAATTGTAAGACAGAATCTCTAAAATATCCAGTTCGTCGTCTATTAAGAGGATTTTCTTTTGGTTCATTTCTAATTTTTACGCATCAAAGTTAATAATATTTTAATCACAGTTTAACAAAAGGGACATCGTTCACATAAAGTTAACAATAATATCCTTTTCTTAATGTTTAGTTAAAAAAAAATTAAATTTCCCTAAACCATTTACCCGCCGGATTCTTTATTTCTTTGCAGCGAAATGAAAGATAAAGTAAAATGAAGAAACAAATTCACAAGAGCATTATGCTACTTGCCTTGTTTTCCGCTGGCTATGCATTTGCACAAAGCCAGGTTCTAGAAGGTAGGGTGTTGGACGAAAAAGACAATACTCCTATTGAAGGTGTAAAAGTGAAGGTTAATGATCAGGAGGTGACGACTGATATTACCGGAAACTATTCTTTAAGCCTTCCACCCGGAACCAACTACATCATTACCGTAACTTCCAATGGCTACAACAGAAAGGAGATCAGCGAAGTCGTTGTAAAAAATGATGCGAATACCCACCTTGACATTGTTCTCGACAAACAGCCTTCTACCAAAGAAAAACAAATCGAGGGGGTCGTGATAAAATCCAATGCGAGAAAAGAAACGATTGCCTCCACCATCGGTTTACAGAGAAATGCAGGTGTCGTTTCGCAAGTAATCGGTGTTGAAGCCATTAAAAGAAGTCCGGACAGAAACACAGGAGAAGTTCTGAAAAGAGTTTCAGGGGTGAGTTTGTTCGACGGAAAATATATTGTGGTAAGAGGATTATCCGACCGATATAACCAGGCCATGCTTAACGGTATTCAGCTGTCGAGTACAGAACCGGACAGAAAAACTTTCTCTTTCGACCTTTTCCCGGCCAACGTGATCGAAACCCTTGTCATTAATAAAACATTCATCCCTGAATACAGTGGAGAATGGGCAGGAGGATTGATCCAGGTAAATACTAAAGATATTCCCAACAAAAACTTTTTCAATGCGCAGGTGGGTGTTGGAGGAAACTCTATCACGATGGGCGATGAGTTTAAAATGCAGAAAGGCGGAAAATGGGATTTCCTGGGAATTGATGACGGGACAAGAAAACTTCCTACCGGAATGCCTGCAAAAAATGCTTTCAGCGTTTTGAGTGATGCAGAGAAAACCGAATACGGAAGACAGTACACGAAAAATCTCGGATACAATTCAAATGGCTTTCCTGAAAATGTAAGCTTACAGCTAGACGGAGGTTTCAACACGAAGCTTTTCGGAAAAGACCTGGGAGTTATTGCCGTTTTAAACTACAGCAACAACAAAAGGAAAATCGAAACGAACAACAGATTCTTCACGATCAACGGGCTTTTAGCCGATACGAATTTTGATTACTATACTGAAAAATATCAAAACGATGTTATTCTCGGAGGCTTATTAAATTTAACGTTAAAACTTAATAACAATAATAAAATTTCCCTGAAAAACATCATCACCAACAACACGGTGAACCATATGTCTTTCAGAACAGGTAAGGATTTTGAATTTGATCCTATCAACGGGACCAACATCATTGCGAGAGAGATCGGATTCAAAGAAACGACCTTCTATAATTCAACCCTTAACGGAACCCATAAAATTGATGCTTTAGGCGGCCTTACCGTGAACTGGTACGGAAGTTTCGGGATTCTTGATCAGTACATTCCGTTATTGCAGCGTTTACAGTACAACCAATATCCTGACATCAACGGGAGTCCTTATTTAGCTTTGATTTCAAATGGTCTTTCTCAAAAATCAGGAAGTGTATTCTACTCTACGCTTAGCGATTACCTGTACAATGCAGGTGGAGACGTATCTAAAACGTTTGAGATGTTCGGGCAAAAGCAGACTGTAAAAGGAGGATATTTATTCCAGGTAAAAGACAGGGTTTATAACTCAAGACCTTTCTCGGTGAGGCTGGCAGGCTACAATCAGTCATTGCTTTCCCAACCTTTCGAGACCATTTTTAATTCTGAAAACTTCGGAACGGATGGCAGCAAATTTACTTTTGATGAGATCGGCGGTAACCAGTACCGATATATTGCAAACACCATCCTTAATGCTGGATATTTACAATTTGACAATAACTTTACCCCTTGGTTCAGAGCAGTTTGGGGACTTAGAATCGAAAACTTTGACCAATTGGTAGGAAGTACCAAAAAGAGCGACGACCGTTTCGTAAACACAAGGGTTACCGACTTTTTACCGGCATTAAACATGACTTTCAAGCTGACGAACAACATGAATCTTCGTGTGGCCGGTTCGCAGACCGTTGTAAGACCGGAATTCAGAGAGGTATCACCTTTAGCCTATTATGACTTTGATTTAGGAGCTACCGTGATCGGTAACAAATTTATCCAGAGAACAAAAATCACCAGTGCCGACGTACGTTGGGAATGGTATCCCAGAAACGGTGAGATCCTTTCCGTGGCAGGTTTCTACAAAAACTTTAAAAATCCTATCGAATTGTACTTCAATCAATCCGGGGTAGGAACCAGTAATACATTCAACTACTTGAATGTTGACAAGGCCGATGCTTACGGAGCAGAGCTAGAATTCAGAAAAAAGCTGGATTTCATGAGCGCTCTTAAAAACTTTACTTTGGGCGGAAACTTCGCTTTAATCAAAAATAGAGTTACCGACGAAGCGACCAATGTTGACAGACCGATGCAGGGACAATCCCCGTATACGGTAAACGTGAGCCTTCAGTATGATACTGAAAAATCAGGATGGTCTTCTACGGTTCTTTTCAACATGATCGGAAGAAGAATCCTGTATGTAGGAAATGATCAGATCCCTCCGATCTGGGAAAACCCAAGACCGCTTCTGGATTTCCAGGTAGCGAAGAAACTTTGGCAGAACAAGGGAGAAATCAAGCTTAACATTTCAGATATCCTGAACCGTCATGCTAAATTCTACCACGATCTAAATAACAACAAAAAATACGACAGTGCAGATGCACTTGCTATCGACAGGGTAACCGGTACCAATATTAGTTTAACTCTGGGATACAGCTTTTAATCAATTAATTAATATTTAATAAAAATAATTCTTTATATCATGAAAAAATTTGTTTTATACGCTTTAATGCTTGGTACTATTGCAACTACTGTTACAGCATGTAGAAACATAGAAGAAGATGGACAAACTATAGTTCAGAACGGTAACTCAGGTGGCGGGACCACTGAAAACCTTATTCTTTCAGGAAAAATCACTTCAAATCTTACTCTTAAAGCTAACAATATCTACAAATTAAGAGGATTGGTATACGTAACGAACGGCGCTACTTTAACGATTGAACCGGGAACCAAGATTGTAGGTGAAGCTGATAAAAACGGGGCTTTAATCATTACCAGAGGAAGTAAAATCATGGCCGAAGGTACTGCCAGCAATCCTATTATCTTTACTTCTGAAAAGCCAAGTCCAAAAAGAGGTGACTGGGCAGGTTTAGTAATTCTGGGTGCTGCTCCTACCAACGCTTCTTTCAACGGACAGGCTGGTGTAGGTGAAATCGAAGGAGGAATCAACAACTCTGAAGGTTTAGGTCTTTACGGCGGAACCAATGCTGCTGACAACAGTGGTGTATTAAAATATGTAAGAGTAGAATATGCAGGATATGCATTCTTACCGGATAAAGAAATCAACGGAATTACTTTCGGAGGAGTAGGTAGCGGAACAACAGTAGACTACGTACAGGTTTCTTACGCAAACGACGACAGCTTCGAGTGGTTCGGAGGTACTGTAAACTGTTCTCACATTATCGCTTATAAAGGTCTTGATGATGATTTCGATACCGATAACGGTTATTCAGGAAAAATCCAGTTTGGTATTGCCGTAAGAGATTCTCAGATTGCCGACGTTTCAGGATCGAATGCTTTTGAATCTGATAACGATGCCAACGGTTCTTCATTAACGCCGCAAACTTCTGCAACATTCTCGAATATGACGATCATCGGGCCGGTAAATTCTACGAGCTCATCTACAAACGTAGGTACGATCAACTCCCTATTCCAAAATGCTTTACAGATCAGAAGAAACTCTTCGATCTCAGTATTCAACTCAGTATTCACAGGATACCCGGTAGGATTATTTATTGATGCTACAAAAGGTACCCCTACAGATAACAACATCGGAACTTTAAAATTGGTATTCCAGAATAATATCCTGGCCGGTACTATCACCCCATTGAAATTCGGAGCTTCTACAACATCTCCTACTTCTTTCACATTGGCAGATCTTACCGCTTGGTATAACAGTAACGGGAATTCAACATTGACATACACTGCTGACGCGAAATTTACAAATGCATGGGCTCCTGCAGGAACAACACCGAACTTCTCTCCTGCTTCAGGTTCTCCGCTATTAACAGGAGGATTATTCACAAACACCAAGTTGACAACATGGTTTACACCAGTAACCTACAGAGGTGCCGTGAAAGATGCAACTGATACATGGTACGCAGGTTGGACAAACTACAATTTATAATCAGTAATTAGTTTCTTCATATCAAATTAAAAAAAACGGCATTGGAAGTATTTTCCGATGCCGTTTTGGCATTTCAGGAATAACCGTTTTATTGTTAATCATTAAGACCTGTTTAAAAAGTTTAGTTTAATTAAGATCATATCTAAATATTGTATAGCAACGATATTCAGTCCGTTTACGGATTAATTGGCTATTTTTAATTTATTAAATCAATATTAATGGTTCCTTTTAAAGTAAAAAATACAGTCTCCCATCAGATTGCTTGCCTCCATATTGTGAAAATAACCGGAAAATTTGGTAATTTGGTATTCTCAAATAAATGCATTTAAAAATATCAATTGACGCATAGAAAATCTGATCTAATTATGAGAAAAAAATATCTCAAGCTCTTCGTTGCAACGGTCATTATAAGTTCTCCGTTTGTTTTTCACTCTTGTACCGAGGAAGATGATGTGGAAACAATAGCCATCGTCGGAATCGCTCAGGATCCTTCCAACTTCAAAGGAGAAGTTACCAACGGGCAGGTAGTAACCCTTGACGCTACGAAAGTATATGTCCTGAACGGTGCCGTACGGGTAAAGAACGGCGGAAAGCTGGTGATTCCTGCAGGGACAAGAATCGTGGCCACTGCAGGTGTCGAATCATACATTCTTGTAGAACAGGGCGGACAGATTTATGCCAACGGAACACCGGCATCACCCGTTACCTTTAATGCCTCTGCTGCCACGGCAGGAAGCTGGGGCGGAGTGATTATCTGTGGGAAAGCGCCCATCAATACCGGAGCGACAGGCACCACGGAAGTCGGAAATGCAGCTTACGGAGGAACTGCCGCTACTGATAATTCAGGATCATTAACGTATGTAAGGATTGAAAATGCAGGCATCAGCTATGCGACGGATAAAAACTTTAACGGTCTTTCCCTCTATGGCATCGGAAGTGATACCAAAATTGAAAATATTGCCGTGGTGAACGGAGCCGAAGACGGTATACAGATCTACGGAGGAACAGTAAACCTTACCAACATCGTTTCCGTAAGCAATGCAGATGATGCTTTCGGATGGACCGACGGATGGACCGGGACTGCTTCCAACATCTACACCAAAAGAAGAGCCAGCGGCACCGGAAATACAGGAATCAAAGGGATCAACAATACAACTAATGCAGATGCGGAACCAAGATCCAATCCTGTGATAAAAAATGTAACCCTTATTGGCGGTACTACCGGAGAGGCCCAGGCGGTAAGATTGTATGCCGGAACATACGCCAGCTTTGAGAATGTTATTGTGTCTAACTGGACCGACGGCTTCAGTCTTGAAAGCGATTCTACAGTAACCCACTTCAACGGGCAAAGTAAAATCAAAGATGTCTTTTTTGATACCAATGTCACCCATAAAATGACAGCCAAGGCAACCGATGGCTCTGATGTAACCATACAGGCTTCAACCTATAATGAAAAAGCAGATGCTACAGGCGCAGGAAACCAGCTGGCAAGTCCGGCCTGGGCAATCGGGTGGTCTTCTTTACAGTAAGAAAATTAATATGCAGCAGCACCGATTTTTTCCCGGTGCTTTTTTATTCTTCATGATCAGATATTTAAATTAAACGTGTCCGGACCGGTTAAGTACCTATTCGTCCCGACAAAGAATTCCAACGGCGGCATTCTGAAAGTGAAGATCCAGATACAATATCGGTTGTAATAGGTAGCTCAGCCCCACCAGAAAGATCATAAATTTTACTGAACTATTGTTTCAAATGTTTGGATCAGTAATTTATCGGTCCGACGACATGAAAGACCTCATCAATGGTGTTCCCAATGGAAAGCGTGATATCATGAACCTCAAAATAGACGTTCAACAACCTGTCACGACAGGTCAATCACCCGACTGGATAAATAATGAACCGCTCCGGATCATTTGATCAAAGGTTCAGACCAGTTTGTTACCGGTCTGAAGATGTGAAAGACCTCATCAATGGTGTTCCCAATGGAAAGCGTGATATCATGAACCTCAAAATGGACGTTCAACAACCTGTCGCGACAGGTCAATCACCCCACCGGATAAGTAATGAACCGCTCCGGATCATTTGATTAAAGGTTCAGACCAGTTTGTCACCGTTCTGAAGAT